>OIWM01000347.1_pt1 | contig 57253 bp, 42 predicted proteins | sample 1587451 | NCBI WGS metagenome assembly OIWM01 (sample SAMEA3888907, study PRJEB22519) | human gut metagenome | biome: human gut; feature: human-associated habitat; material: faeces | place: Denmark | collected 2011 | reverse complement strand
ATACCGACCTCCAAAGTTAGATTTTTTAGGTCTAACTTTTGGGGGTCGGGTCAATGTGTTGTGGAAGTGGAGGCGTATTATTATGTTTAATCCCGGCTTAAAAATAGGACAAATTGTAAAGAATGCGGATATCGTAGAAATATTTAAATGCGGAAATATGGGAGGTATGCGTCGTTCAAGAACAACGAATACGCTTGTTATTGTATCCGATTATACAAAGGGCCTTTATCATGATAAATGGATAGGCGGAGTTCTACATTATACAGGCATGGGTAAATCAGGTGACCAGGATTTGTACTGGTCTCAAAATGCAACGCTCGCAGAAAGCGGCTTCAATGGTGTCGATGTGCATTTATTTGAGGTGATGGATGCCGGCGAGTATGTTTATTGCGGAAGAATTGAGTTGGTGGATAAACCATATGCGGATACCCAGCCTGGTGAGGATGGTGTGCCAAGAAAAGTATGGATGTTCCCTGTTCGGCCAGTTCCGGATAATGACGTATATAAGCCACAAATGTTTGTATTCAAAGATATGGAGGACTATAGGGCACGCGGTAAGAACGTGGATGAAGAATATACCAAAATGATGCAGGAACGCAAAAAGAGTAAAACAAAACCTCCGATTGCAAAGGCGCCGGTGTATGTAAAACCAGAACCGAAGCCACCTGTTGTTATCCCAGCGGATATTGTAGGTAAAACAGTGAAGCATAAAATCTTTGGAACCGGCAAGATTACTGAGATTGCCGGTACCACCATTGTTATACAGTTTGAAACCGTTGGAGAAAAGAAGATGGGATACGAATTCTGCATGGAGAAGAAGCTGCTGGAGTTCATATAAGGAAGATGTGAAGGCAATTGGGTTGTTGGTGAAATAGATGACAGGAGGATGTATGCTATGGCAAAGATGATGGAGGTTCTGGAAGGGACTGATAAGGTAGATGTTAGAAAAAGAATAAACAAGATGCTCTCAACTGCAAGAAGAAATGCAAAGCCTACAGTTTGTGCACTTTGTGGAAAAACGGTGACAAGTTTCTGTAACTCACACTCGGTTCCACAAATGGCCCTAAAGCCAATTGCTGATAATGGAATACTTCTGCATGCTTCCGCAACGCTAGGTTTTGATAAAGAGATTATCAATATTGAGAATGGCGTTAAGAAGTCCGGGACGTTTAATTATATCTGCAATGATTGTGATAATTCTTTTTTTCAAGACTATGAGAATTTGGACAATATTGTTCAACATCCAACAGATAAAATGCTCGCTGAAATAGCGGTTAAAAATTTCTTGCTTCAATTAAGTAAAAGAAGTGTTGAAATGGAGTTGTGGAATATAATGCAACAAGATTTTAATACGTTTGAAAATTTTGAAGAAGGAATGGATATCAAAAAAATGGATTTTTCTGAGTATGAATCAGAAATGCTTTTTCATAAAAACATAGCCGATAAAAATGAAAGTGGGGGATATCAAATATTATTCTGGAAAGTACTCCCATATGTTGTACCTATAGCAATGCAAAGTGCAATTACAGTTACTAAAGACATGGAAGGAAATGAAATTAATAACATTTACAACATGGACGCTAGTGTAAAAATGCAATATTTACATTTAGCAATTTTACCTGTCGAGGGTAGCAGTGTCGTAATTGCTTTTTATCATAAGCGTGACAAGTTGTATAGACGATTACGACACCAGATAAATTCTATTTCAGAAAATGAAGTGTTAAAATACATTAATTACTTAGTATTTAAGTACACAGAGAATTATTATATTTCTAAGAAAATTGAGAGCGAGATATATGCAAATGAAAGTTTGCAGAGGCTTGCGCAAGAAAATGATGGCAATCCGAACTTAGGAATGCTAGGCGTAGATAATTTCTGGGGTCTTAATTATAAACCTGTTGATAAAAATGAAATACCTAATTTCTTAGAAAAAGAATGGGCTGTTTGATATTTAGGTATAAAAATTAGGCTCCCCAACATTGGAAATTATCCAGTGTTGGGGAGTTTTCGTGCGTTTATGGCTTTGTCAAGAAAAGTGTGTAAGTTTTTTTAGAAATTCGATAATAGATGTTTTTGTACGCCGTTGGAGTGGAGCGGAGCGCAACGAAAAAGGCGTACAAAAACGGCGTCAGATTAAGTGCTCGTATTTTTCGGTACGGGCCTGATTTTTTCATTTGCAGCCAGTTGATTTCTGACCATTGCCCAATCTTGAAGCGCCTTTATTATTTGAAAATTATTTTTGTGATATTTTACTTACTGTAAATTTTCAAGGATCTTTCAGCCTCTTGTCTTAGCTTTTCAACGAGTGTTTGCGGTTCAAGAACAACAACATCGGTTGAGTAGTTTTTTGCAAACTGCAACATGGCTATTTCATTTACATTTGCCGTAACTGTAACATGCGTGTCGGTTTCATCGGAAAATCTTAAATCTTTTTCAAACATATCAACAACATCACTTATCATTGCTCTTGTAATGCGAAATTTCGCTTTTATTGTACCGCTTGAATACATATAGATATGTTCGTCCATATACTTTTCAAGGTTCAATTTCCGATTGTCTGATCCTGTCAGTTGTTCAAAAGGCTTTACAGGTTCGTCAAGAATTTTGATTTTTGCAATCCTGTCAATTCTGTAGTTTGAAATATCATTATACTTATCGTAATTGCAGATGAGGTAATACTTGCCCTCTTTAGCTGCCATTTGGTACGGATTTATTATATATTCTCTTACGCTGCCGTCAGGTCGTTTACGGTAGTGTAATTTCTTGTCTGTTCCATATTCATAGTAGTAAAACGATACTTTTTTATGCTTGGAAATTGCCTCGTCAAGCACATCAATAATATAAAAAAGCTCCTTGTTATCAAGCTTGTAATCTGTTGAAACCGAAATGTGTTTTATCCTCGATTTGAAATAAATATTTGACAATCCTTCAAGCTTTTCAATGAGTTCTTTGCGTTGAGAATAGGGAATATGCTTTGAAAAAATCAGGCTGTCAATAAGCAATCTTAATTCGCTGTCAGAAAAATCACTCACATAATAATAGTCTGACCAAAGATAGCTTTCTTCAAGTTCGCCCGTGACTTTATTAGGCACCATTCTGACAGTTTCCTTGTATTCAATGTTGTACCCTAAGTCCATAAGATTCATAATGTTGCGTCTGATAGCTTTTCTGTCAGCGTCCATATTGTATTTGTTTTTAAGAATATCAATAATATCTTTTTGACTGATTCTGTGGTCGGCGTCGGTGTATTTCCGTAAAATATCAAGAATGTTCATAATCAGTAGCTTTTTCGGCTGATAGTATGATACCTTGTCTTTACTTGCTGATTTTTCAGTATGATTTAAAGTCATAAAATCCCTCCTCTGTATATAATTCTATCATCTATTATACCATACTACAATACAGTATGAGACAAAAATAGTACACAAAGATTTTTTATTATTTGTGAGATGTGCCATAAACAGAACATAGTGCCTGATATAATGCAGAGAACAATAAGAAAGGGTGATATATGTGTGCGATTATGAGGATTATTCTTTTGTGGTTAAAAATGCTTATGACAAGATTTACAAATTGGCATATAAAAAAGCGAAAGAAATTTATGGTGAGAGTTTACCGTATTTAATCGCTGAGAGATTGGATAAAGAACTTCTTTTTATTAAAAAGTATAATTATGCAGGCTATTATCTGCTGGCATATAAAGCTGTCAGCTATATCAGACTTTTGGGTGAGTATGTAACCAATCGAGATTATTCTTCGGTCTTGGTTGCGTTCTTACTTGGAATAAACACAGCCAATCCATTACCGCCACATTACTATTGAAATGATTGTCATTATGTTTATTTTGATAATTCGCAAATTGACGGGTTTGATCTTCCTGATAAAATATGCCCGATATGCGGTAGAAGCTTGAAAAAGGACGGACACGCTATATCTTGTGAAATGTTTATGGGTCAAAACGGAAGCAGGTTACCCGATTTCGGTTTGATGTTTCCTTATGAAATCGAACATTCTGTTACAGAATATCTGGTGAATTATTTTGTTAAAGAGCTTGGTTATTCTGAGAATGAAATAAGAGATGTAATCAGAAAAACTAATATTCTTTCAATCAATTTTTTAAGTCTTACAAAAATTGGTGTGTTCCGATTTTTAGAAGATTTTACAGATGTTTCGCCAAATAACATATCGTTTGACGACAGGAAAGTTTTTGAATTTTTCAGCAACCCCGATTCTGTAGGAACAATTTATTTCTATTCTGATTGCACCAAAAAGGTTTTGTCGTGTTTTAAACCGAAATCATTTGATGACTTGGTAAGAATTGTAGGAATAGCTGGGGAACTTGTCTTACTGCAAATGATTGTGTTGCAATTTTAAATGATAATTATGATAGATGTAACCTTGGAGAATTACCGCTGTTTAGAGATGATGTTTTCAAACGGTTGATGAAGTATGGTTTTAAGAGAGAAACAGCTTTAGAAATTTCTGAATATGTCAGCCGTGGGCATTTTAAGCAAAGTTGCAATCGAACGGATGAATATATAGGCATGATGCGTGAGAATGGTATCAGTGAATACTACATAAAAGTTTTAAGAAAATTAGATTACTTGTTTCCAAAATCAAGGCCTCTGGTTGATGCAATGAATTTATATCGTTTGGCATGGTATAAGGTGCATTATCCGACAGAATACTATTGTGCGTTTCTTTCAAATATTTTTAAAAGCGAAAACACAATTGATTACGATGACAAGTATAACTATATGGAAATTATTAAAGAATGTGCAGATAAAAATATAAACTTCCTTGAGGCTGATAAAGAAAAATCAGATTCACAACTATTTCTCCCCGAAAACAGAAATATCCGTTTGCCGTTAAATAATAAGCAATATTATGCAGATAATTGTTGACAATGTACAGTTATTAGTATATAATTAAGCAAAATCTATATTAAATAACTATTAAGAGGTGCAAATATGGCTAATTTTAAAGAAACTTTTGAAGAAATCAATGAATTAAGATTTGGCAAACTTATACAGTATGCTGATCCTCAGAATCAATCCTATACTTATGATGATGAAACGAAACGCTATATCAGAAGTGATACACCTACTGCCGTATGCCATGAGTGTAAAGGTGATTCAGTAAATAAATCGTCTGATGGTGAATTTTCATTGCAGATTGTATCTCACGGTATTCATTCGCTTGATTTATTTAAAATACAAAAATTTAATGATTATTCCGATTATCGTGATGACGCTGTAATGTTGGTTATGGAAAGTCCGGCAAGCAATTTAGATGCTTGTTATAAAGAAGAAATTGACGGAAAACATCCCGCAAAAGTATGGTGGTGGGCGGATGGTAAAAGTACTGCTAAATCTACTACATATCCTAATGATTTTTCTTCAAAAAAGTATGGTGACTTTTTCAATTCATTTGTGCATACCTTTAAGTTGAAAAATGCCTATATGACTAATTTAGTCAAGTGCGGTATGTTGAAAGATTCAGATCATAATAAATACGGAAATTTAGATAAATTTCCTTCTGAATGTAAAAATAAGTGCATTGAAAACATCTTTCTGAATGAGGTGGAAGCGCTAAAGCCAAAGGTTATTTTTACTTTGAGCAGTAAGGTATATAATTACTTAAATGAGAAAAAAGTTATAAAAAGAATAGAGGAAAAGTTAGGTACTAAACCTTATATAGTGACACTTCCGCATCCTGCTCGCTGTCGACAAGGTTTTACAAATGAATTTTACCGCACACTTTGGTATTGCCGAACACTTGAGGGTATGATCAACGCAGGCATAATCACTGACAAAGAAGAGCAACATAAATACTGGGACAAATATGTTGAAGATTACAAAAACCGGAAGAAAGACAAAAATGAAAACAGAATTTGATATTTTATGTGATTTAAGCAATTTAGAAAACAGATGGGAAGAATTGTTCAGTAATAAACATATGTTGGCATCGGGAGAAGAGAAATTGGACTACGACAATTTCGCAGATTTGGTTGATGAAACATATAATGTTCTTAAAGAGAATGCCGAGAATTATAAAGATTCGCCGTCTCAATTTGTTGAAGCTAATCCACTGTTTATATTTGGTTACGCAGAATTGGTATCGGCTATCAGCAGATATTCAGGAACAGAAAATATGATGGAGTTCAATGAGGATTATTTTGTTTCATTATTGATTGCCAAAAAATTAAGTGAAGTTATGTGTCCAAGTTATATGAATGAGAATTTTGACAATAAACTTTCATTTTTACCTGAAATTGATGATTACATAGATTTAGAAACCGATAATCCTGAAATTGATGAAAAAGAATATATATATAATATTGGTTCTCACGATTTTTCGGATTTCATTGAACTTGCAGAAGTAATTTCATACATGAATAACTAACAAAGTTTATAATGAATTCAATACAATACATCCGATAAAAACAGCACTCACTCCGTAATGTTGAGGTGCCGTAACGAGGGTTCTGAAAACAAGTTGTAAAGACAATCGGTACGGTATATTGCAGAAAAATCTAAAAATTACATTTGGAGGAGACTGCAATGAAATCATTATTTGAACAAATGGGTTGCACTTATAGTGAGGAAAACGGTTATCTCATTCCCAATCTGACCTTGCCCAGTGGAGAACAAGTTGAAATTGGTGTATGGGAACTGCGACATTTGAGGTATATCAAGCAATACCACAAAGTGAGATATATTAATCTGCTGACAAGCGGTAAGTTAAACGGCTATCTTGCTGACATTGACAAGCAGGCTGAGGATATGTTTTTTCGGCTTGTATAACAGATGACAGAGCGTGAGCGTGAAGGGGTTACCGAACGACTCAAAGCAGGAAATCAAATGGAATGGGTTGCTCGGATGAATAACATTCGCAGCAGAACTACAGAAATTGTAAACCACGATATAATTTACAACTAACCGAGAACGGCGGCAGGGAGAGCAAAATCTCCTTGCCGTCATTTTGCTTCGCAAAAATGGTAGAAAAAGACGCAATTATATGGTATAATAATATTGGTATAGTATATTCACCGCAAATAAAGTGTTTTTGGAGGACAAAGATGTATACTGCAATTAAGAATTACTGTAATAACGGCAATAACAACGGCTTGTTTTTGCTTGATATGCCCACAGGATACGGTAAGACTTACTCTGTTCTCAAATATATCTACGAAGCATCGTTGGATGAGTCTAATAGCAAAAGGCGATTTTTCTTTATAACAACTTTAAAGAAGAATCTTCCTATTGAAGAACTTAAAAAGTGGTTTGCAGAAGCAGGTCAATTAGATAAGTTTAATGAGAAGTTTCTTTTTATAGATGCCAATGCAGATTGTGTAATCGATGGTCTTACAAGTGAAATAATCAATGAAATACCGAGTGAAATCAAAAAGACTGATGAATATAAATCCTTTGTTCAAGACGTAAGATTCTTGCAAGAACAAAAGAATGTAAACAAAGCTGAACTGCGAGGCTTTATTGGAAGCATAAAGGATAACCTTCGTAGTAAATCCGAACCCAATTTTAGAAGATTACTACAAACAATGTTAGCAAAGGAATTTTCCACAGTCAACAAACGCATTTATGCAATAAAAACGAATAAAAGATGGCAATGGCTCGGAAAACTATATCCCGCAGTATTCACACATGATAAGCAAATCATTTTTATGAGTATGGATAAATTTTTAACGAGAAATGCTACAATTGTCGAACCTTCATATATGTTCTACAATACTGACATCATTGATAATGCAGCTATATTCATCGATGAGTTTGATGCGACAAAAGAAACCTTATTAAAAAACATCATACAAAACGGACTAAGAGATAAAATCGATTATATTGAACTGTTTAAGGATATTTACTCCGCTCTACATACTAATGAATTTCCTACTGTACTTACCACACCGTCTAAACAAAGGAAAGAGAGCAAATATAAGGATCAAACATTACAATCTGTAATAGACGGAATTCGGGAAAAAGCCGATGCAATCTATGAGAATTACACCTTACAGTTTAGCCATAGAACCTCAACAGATGTTGCAGATAATACTAAGAATTTCTTGTTCCAGGATCATCAATTCCACTCTATTTTAGATGGAAATAATTCTTACATCACAACTGTAAGCGACACGAAAAATCGCATAAACGCCATTCGCTTTTCCAAAAATAAGCCAAATGCAGAAAAGAATAATATTCAAGTAATGCTCGGTAAATTACGGGGCTTTATTAAGTATTTTCAAATTGGCATCAATATACTTGCAATAAACTATATGCAATGCAAAGCTGAACGCAAACAAAATGGTGATGATGAGTTTACTATGGAATCGGCTATACGCTCTGTTTTAGCGGAGTTTAGGCTTAATTCCATATATATTGATTATATAACATCACAAATATTGATTGCTTCACATAAGGTGAAAGGCAATATAGAAAATTCTGATTTTGATCTTTCTTTTTATGAGAACGGGTTCCGATTTTATTCATTTGAAGATGATGTCGTTCACGATATGCAGTCAAAAATAATGATGTGTTCTTTTCAGACTACCCCTGAAAAAATCCTTTTACGATTTTGTGAAAAGGCTAAAGTTATTGGTATATCGGCAACAGCGACTGTACCAACCATTATTGGAAACTATGATTTAGATTATCTTAAATCGAAAATGCAAACTGCTTTCTTGTTGCCGAGCGAAGCAGATAAGACACGCCTTCGTTCCGATTTTTCAAACTCACTTTGCGGATATGATAATGTATCCATAAATGTTGGATTGTTAGGGGGGAATGTACGGGATAACTATTCTGCTTCCGCTTGGAAAATAGTATTTGATTCAGATGAAATTTCAGAAATGATTTTTGACAGAATTGAACGAGAGTTGCCCGATATTAAAGATAACTATTATAAAGAACGCTATATTAGAATCGCTTTAGCTTACAAGCAATTTGTGATGCATAATGATATTCAATCTTTTCTTTGCGTTCTTACAAAGCATCCAAGGAAAGGTGACAAATATCTTAACAAGGATGTTCTTGATGAGATTTTTAAGTATATCATTGCAGAAAACAATGCAAGTACAAGCGTAAACTCCTCCGTTTATCAGTTAGACGGCGATGAATACGATATAAAAAAGGATAAAATAACTCGCAAACTTTCGGAAGGTCAAAAACTGTTTATTATTTCGGTTTATCAAACGATCGGTGCGGGACAAAATTTACAATATAAGATCCCACGTGAATTAGAAAAAGAAGTAATCAAAATTAATGACCGCCCATCTCGTGGTGAAAAAGATTTTGATGCTATCTATTTAGATAAGCCTACTCATCTTTTGGTGAACTTAGGCAACAATCTTTCGGAAGAAGAGTTTGTAAAATATTTGTACCATACTGAGTTTTTTCAGGAAACATCTGAACTCTCTATGTATGATGCATTTCAACATATTAAACGAGCCTTCCGTTGTTATATCAAAGGAAATGCATATCAACTCCCGTATGCCCAAAGTGTCAATAATAGCAAGAGTGTTGTTCTTCTTTCCACAAGAACAATTATTCAAGCTATTGGACGTATTTGTCGTACTAATCAAAAAAGAAAGAATATTTATGTTTTTGCAGACAATCGTATTGCAGAAAATATTGACCTATCCATTTTGAATGACAGATTGCTGAATAAGGAATTTATTGCCTTATTAGATAAAATTAGAGAGCAATCAAACGCACAGATAGCTGAAGGTTCTTATGAAAATAGAGCCGCCCTTTTATCCGTAAGAGCCAATAAATTCATCAACAATATGTTGCGAGAAGATTGGACTGATGATCGTATAGAAAAATGGCAACAGTTGCGTGAGCTTGTGCTTACAGCTCCTACTATGTCTGAGGCGGAAGTATCGAAAAATTTTGTTGCAAAGAATTTTTATGTAAAACTTCCCGCCAAAAACAATCATCTCTTTTATAAGCAGGAAGAAGATTATAATAATATTCAAATCGGTTTTACTAAGAACAAAGAGTTGAATTTGGAGGTCTCAGCTGTTGCGGCAAAATTAAACATCTTAATGAGTATTCCCAAACTTAAATACTTTTTTGTTAAAAAAGGTTGGGCAACTCATTTTGAAAAAAACGATTATATAATGTCGCCCACTTTGTTTAATAACATATATAAAGGTGCGTTAGGCGAAGTTGTAGGCAGATATTTGTTCTGGTGGGTTTTGAAACTTAAAATGGAGGAAATCAGCGAGCCTGAACTATTCGAATTATTTGACTATAAAGTGTGCAATCTTCCCATTTATGTTGATTTCAAGAATTGGCACGAAACTACCGTTTTCAACGATGAAGAAATGCTAAACAAAATTGAAGATAAGGCAAATAAATGCGGCTGCAAATGCGTTATTATAGTCAATATTGTTTCAGAAAAAGAATGGAAAACACACCGTATAGAACGAAATGGTTTAACGATTGTTGAAATTCCGTCTTTGCTAACAGGCAACGCTTCTCTTAACCATAACGAAGAGGCTTGGAACGAGATAAGAAGGTGTATAAATGAGTGCTCCGATTAAAACAAATCAACTAACTTATACGTTTGATAAAGAATTGTTTTCAAAAAACTATGATATATTTTGCATTCGTACATCGGAGAAGCATTTTAAGAACGGAGCATATATTATTGATGCACCGCTTCTGAGCAATAATGTTTGTTCTGTGCTTTTTAAGTCCGGAAGAGAGATTTTTGTACTAATGAAAAGCAATGGTTCAAACAAATCATCGTTAAAGAATGCAATATTAAAAGAAGATGGTGCTGACCGCATTACTATCTCTCAGGTTACGCCCAACTCTTTGAAAGATGATATTGTATTTCAACTTATGCTTAACAGCTTAGGGAATTATGAAAGTCCGTTACTCAAATTTAACAACCTAACTGGACATTTATACTGTTTTCATCCAAATTGGTTAATTAGAGGAAGAAAAAGCGAGGCAGACGTTGTTTTCAAAGTTCCGTGTTTGGAACTGAGGTTATCTTCTAAATTTCGCTTGAATATGGAAGTGCATACATTCACCTCAGAATTGTTGCGTAATAAAATAGAATTTAAAAAGAAAAAGTTTGACGAATATCCCAAGTATATTTTTTCGGCACATAACACATTGCGCAGAAAATTGAAAGATGATGTGGGATATAGTTTCATTATGCGACAAACTAAAAACGCAAAGACCGAAATTGCTTTTTTAGATATTCAGAATATAGACCGTTTCAATCAAAGCAAGATGGGAATTCTTACGACTGTTTTAGAAAACTTCAATGATAGGTTTTCATCTATTGCTCACCTTGATTTTGAGAGTATTACAGACTATAAAGCATTGGATTATACCCGCTCGGTTGCGAATGAAAACAAACAAGCAATTTCTGATCTTTTGAGTATTAAACCAATAAAAATAGTTGATTGTATTGACGATGAATACTCTAAAATCTTTTGTAAAGAAATATGTGACTTGCTTCTCTCAAAATACGGTATAAAAACAAGTTGTGGTAAAAGAGTTGCAAAGGATCATCTAAACATCAGAGTGATACATAATGCTGCTTTTTATGCAGATAGTGACGATCCGCATCGAATATTTAATGATGTTGCGGTACAGCATATTACCTTTGAAGATTTTTCTGAATGCAGTGAATTTGCAATTTCGACAGTCATACACGAAATGCTAATCAAGGCCGATCTTGTTAAACAAAAAATATCTCTTTTTGATTGGAATACATTAGGCTTGAAAGATGATATCGATTTTGGCATTGAAGTGACAGATGAACAAAACACAAAATATATTTTTATGACGATTCATCCTGACGGTACTTTTAATATTTCCGAACAAACTCTTAATTTGTTTGAAGCTAATAAATATAATCAATGTGTCGAAATCTTTGAAAATGCAAAAATGAATTCTGTGAAAGTACACGGCATCATCAGAGATGCATTAGGCAATATAAATATTATAAAAGATACAGAATGGTTCACCATTCCTGAAATATATAGTATCAAAGCTGAACTTGCTAACGGAAACACAAAGTTGCGTGGCAAAGAAAAACGTAATGAATTGCTTTCATCGTGTTTAGATATTAAAATGTTTAACGATGGTGTTTCAGAATATTATTTTGTTGGCACAATAGGAAACGGAATGCGATGCTTAATCAATAGAGCTGCAAATATAAGGAAGATTGAGCCATTTGAAGATTCTATCTTGATGTTTGAAAAATTGTTGCCACTGATGAATGTCACATTTGTTCATAATGGGCAGTTAACAATTATACCATTCCCATTTAAGTATTTGAGAGAACACTTAAATAAATAGTATTTCCAAAAATCCGAAAAATATTCAAAACCCGTCGTAAATTTCTTGATTTATGGCGGATTTTGTGGTATAATATAATCCCTCTCATGAGGAACTACAACTGAATATGATGCCTTCGTAGAGGTATAGTTTGGCTACTGCCCACTATACCGACGGTAATCTCTTTAAGAATACCGTGACTCGCCACCGTGAATTTTTTGTACTGTTTAAGGTGGAGTTGAGTCATCAGAAACAGTATGGTCTTTTGAATCAATTCAAAGCCGTTACATATGAGCATCTAATTTGAAGCGAGAGTTAACGCTCCCGCCGATTATTAGTGTTAATATGTGACGGTTTTTTATTTTTCCCCAAAAGTCAGTTGTACTTAAAAATTGAATTACCGTCTGAATGGGATACTCCGCCAAGACTTCCCTTGTAGGAACGAGCGAGAAAACGCCGCAGAAAAAACAGGGGCAGGAACGACATTCGGGGAGAACGGCAAAGAGAAAGCATTATACCTGTCCACAGGTATAGCGATCATCGGATTTTGACACCAAAATCCAATCCACACCCTAAAAGGATGTGGACTATACTCAGGGGACACCCCTGAACAATGCCAATTACGCTTAAGTTGTTGGCATTGGTTGAGAGTGGAGATGTTAAGTATTCAATTAAAGAAAATGTAAAAAATAAGGTTTCAGGTGAAATATATGATAAGGTGGTTGTTCTTGATACAAACATATTTAAAGGGATTCCACCACGCAATTGGGGTAAAACTTTTAGAAATTTTATTTCAAAACATCTTATAGGAAAAAAGTTTTTAACATTTGACGAGAACGGTAAAGAAGAAATTATAGAATTTGCAAAGCCAAATGAACGAGTAACCAAAAATGGTGCTAACAACAGTCATAAAGTTATTGATAAATTATCAAGAAAGTCAGACAGAAACAGTAAGTTAGTAATCGTTCATTCTGATGAAGTAATAAATATTTCAGAAAAGCAAAATGAAAATGCAGAACATTCACATCAATGGTTAGATGAAAACGGATGAGAATATAGAAATGCTATTGTAATGGATAAGTATGGCAAGCTATATTCGGTAACATTAAATATTGCAAAGTCTAAAGATGGGCGAAATATACTTTACGATATAAATAAAATAAACGAAGTTGGGTACGGCGTCGTGCTCTCAAATGCCAAAGGCAAGAGGAGCTCGCACATAAACCCCAACTTCGTCACTAACAGTATATCTCAAAGTGAAAATAATGTCAATACAAAAAATGACGAAAGTAGCAATGATATCAAATACAGCATGGGAGGATTGAAAGCAGAAACTTCGGACAAGAGTGCACTTGAGAAAGCTATGGAGCTTGAAAAGGACGGTACAGATTCCGAGAAAATCCGTAAGGAAACGGGTTGGTTTAAGGGATATGACGGCAAGTGGCGATTTGAGATAGATAACAGCGAATTAGAGTTTAAAACAGATATCGAAAAGAACAGAGCTGCCGCAATTGAACTTGCGAAAATGAAAGTTAAAAGTGCAGAGCTTGAAGAAAAGATTGTAAATAATACAGCAACAAAAGCAGAGGAAAATGAATACTACAATCTTGACGAAAAAATGATTGAGTACAGAAAAGGAGTGAAATTGAGTGATGTAATAAATCATCCCAAACTTTTTGAAGCGTATCCGCAACTAAAGAATGTAGATGTTTATTACGAGATTTCTTCGGTTAATCGAGGTGTATACAGTTCAAACGGTAATGTGATAATGTTAAATCCGATGCATACGATTGATGAGCAGAAAGAAGCGATTATTCACGAAATTCAGCACGCAATACAGGGAATAGAAAATTTTGCGAACGGAAGTAATTTGGAATACTGGAAAAATCTCGGATACAGCGATGAAGAAGCAATGGCAATGTATTATAACACTGCCGGAGAAAGAGAAGCAAGAGATGCTTCTGCAAGAAGAGATTACAATGCAGAGCAAAGAAAAAACATCCGTCCGGACATTGACAGGAAAGATGTTGTATTTGCTAATAGCGGTGATGCAGGGTATTTGACAGATGAAAATATAATGCAAGATGATTTTGAAAATAAAGTTGACCAAATAGAGAATAACACATACAATTCAGATGATGTTGTTATTATGGGCAGAACCCCAAAGGTGTTACAGGATATTGGATTTAATTCGCTGCCTGTTGCGATGACGAAAAAACATATATATTCTGTTGCTGTATCAGAAGCGAGGGCGAAAAATGAGGGGAGATATAAGAAAAACACTAATTATCATGATTTAGGTTTCAATACGGTTAAGCAAATTTATAATAAAATTTCTGATCCGCTTATGGTAATTGCTCACCCTGATTTTACTAATAAAGAGAGCAGGGACAGTACTCATAAAGTTATTGCATTGGTTGATTTATCCGTAAATAATAAGCAGGTAATAGCACCTATTGCGGTAGATTTTGAAGGTATATATAACAAAAAAATAATTGATGTCAATCTTGTAGCAACATACTTTAATAAAAACAATATTCATGATTTAATAAAAGAAGCAATAGCTTTAGAGAATAATAATCAGGTTGGTTTTTATTATTTAGACAAAAAAAGAACTCAAAGTATAATTAAGCATGAAGGGTACCAATTACCCAGTATACTTAATAACTCGAGTTCCAACATTATTATACGCAAAATTGATAGCAATGTCAACAAAAAAATTAAAAAAATTACCCAAAGCCAGCAGTTTGTAAGGTGGTTCGGTGATTGGCAGAATAAGCCGAAAACTGCAAGCAAGGTTGTGGACGGCAACGGTGAGCCTCTTGTAGTGTATCACCAGACGGGAAATGATTTTACAGTATTTGATACTAAGCATACCGGTGCGGGTGAGTTTGACAGCGAAATGCCGACAGGAATATTTATGAAGCCAACAAATAGTAATATAGGTCTTAGTGGTAATAAGCAAATGGCTTTGTATGCAAATATTCGCAATCCGCTGACTGTAAATAACAGGGCGGAGCTTGTGAGGTTTTACGAAAAGAATATTGACGGATACAAAGAAGCAAGAGATTACATAAGTAGCATTGACAGTGAGTATGAGCAAAAATATGAACAAGCTGAGGCAGAGGAGGACGCAGAATATTCAAAACTTTGGACTGCACGAGAGCAGGGAAAGATTAACGAAGATGAATATCAGAAAGCAATAGAAAGCAATGCACTTGATGAGTTGGAAGAAGAATGGCGTAATAAAGCGAATGAGGCGAGTAAAAAGGCAAAGTCGCTTATTGATGATTATTTTAAAACAAGTAAATATGACGGTGTAATTGTAAAAAATGATGCAGGCAGCTTTGGAAGAACTACAAAAACATACATTGCATTCAGTAATACACAGGTGAAATCTGCAACAGATAATATAGGAACTTTTGACGGCAGAAATTCAGACATAAGATATGCAGTGGATGATACCATTAATGATTGGCTTGATGATGAAAGCACACCGCAGGGAATTGACTACGAAAAGGCAGTTGAAAAAAATCCTGTAATAGCAGTAGCGAAAATATATAAAAGTGCGGCACAAACTGCAAAGAGCGGACTTGCACAGGGAAAGAATGTAAAACTTGATGAGAAAGAATACCTAAGAATTGCCGGAAGTATAATGCAGACATACGGTATAAAAGGCAAGTATAACCCTAATTACAAGAAAGAGCTTGCAAGTCAACTTAAGAATTTTGTTGACAGCATAGGAAAGAAAGATGCGAATTTTACAGATTTATTTGAAGAACTTGTAAATGACTGCAAGGGAGGTATTCTGCTTAGCGGTGAATTTGACAAAACTCTTATGCGTGAAGAACGAGAGTTTGTACTTGACTTAATTCATGACAAGACTTTGTTTATAAGACCACGAGATATACAGCAGATTGAAGAGGATTACGGTTCGGTAGCAAACTACCGCAAAAAGATGTTTGGCAAAACATATGTTGCAGTTAAAAACAAGGAAAGAGAGGAGTATAAGAAGAATATTTTGAAGCCGGTAGCGAACAGTTTGTTGGCGGAAGCGACTTATTTAAATTCTTATCTGAAAACCCTAATAAAAAATATGCTTTATACATAATCATAATGAGGACGGATATTTTTCAGAACGTGACTTAACTACTCTATTAACCACCGATAATATTACTATGTTTGCGGCTATAAGAATTGATGGAGTATGTTATGTTACCGAAAAAACTGAAACACTAAAAAATGTTTCTTTTTGGGATAAGTTATTCCCTGATGAGATTAACAGCTTGAATAAAAAATACAGAGATGGTATAATAACAGCAGGAGAACGCACTCGCATGAGTGAAGAAATAATTGTTGATGGACTACTAAAAAAATATACTAAAGGATTGATGAGTTTGGATAATGAATGGGCTACACTTACAATAAAAGAGGTTCCGTTTTGGAGAGATGATATGACCCCAGAAGAGTATGACATAGAGAGGACATACTTTTATGAGAATTTTGATTCATATAAAAAAGGAACCTACATTCCATTGTGGAAACAGAAAAAATAACAGGCTTAATTTTTTAGTTTGTAACGCATTTTAATTAAAAATGTAAAGTTACACCACTAATCAATTAAAACGCAAATTAAACGATTTTAAACGGTATTTAAAGGGGTATTTGAAATACTCCTTTTACTTTTGCCCACAATTTCATATTTCAGGTTAAAAGCTCCCGATTTTCGGGGGCTTTTAATATTACTCAAAAATAATTTAAACGGAGGTAAAACTATGGACTTAATGGAAATCCTTAAAGCCTTGTTTGGTGATGAGGCTCTGACATTTGACCAGTTTGCCGAAAAGGTAAACAATGCGGCAGATGTCAAGCTCTTGCTTAACTGCTTTAATTGATGTGTTTAATTTTCATATATATATCAATACCAACCTGCTGCTCTTACGAGAGTTGTTTTTGTTTCATAATGTCCTTTTTCGGGAACGGTTATTGTTTCATAACCGACTAAAGTATCAACCATTTCATTACGATAACTTGAATTTTCTCCATTAAGCATATGTTGTTTTCCGTGTTCGGCACAATTATCTGTAATATCTGCACCACAAGTGTTGCAAATAGTAGCTGTATGCTTTTCATAAATTGGTTTTTCCCAAGTGTAGCCTTCCTCATCAACTACCCACACTTTTTCGGTTTTGTACTCTGCATCGTACCAAGTTTTTCCCTCGTGCGGGTCTTTTGTTGCAGGCTGTGTAGCCGGTGCAGGCTTACTTGAAGATGATGAACCCGAACCGCTTGACGGCTTGCTCTGACTTGAGTTGCTCGATGAACCGCCTGACGGTTTACTCTGACTTGATGAACTGCTTGAGCCTGAATTGCTTGCAGGCTTATTTGTGCTGCCTGATGAACCGTTGCTCTTGCTTGTTTGACCGTTGCCGCCATTGTTATTATTGTTGTTAGTCTGATTGCTGTTGCCGTTGCTGTTATTGTTGCTCTGACCGCCGTTGTTCTGCTTGCTGTCGGTCTTTGCTGCATTCTGTGCCTGAGCTTCCGTAGCTTTTTCCGACTTATCCGCAGGCTGTGTCTGCTTAACCTCAACAACCTTAGTTGCTTCTTCAATATGTGTATTGCCCTGACTGTCCGTCACAACCTGTGTAACAGTCTGAACAGATGTACCGATAACTTCGTCTGCTGTTGCCGTAGGCTGTTTATTTCCGCAAGCGGTCAGCATAGCAATAATGACCGCCGCCACCGTTACTGCCGCAACTGCAACAATACCAATAGCCTTTTTCTTATTCGTTTTTTTCTCTGCCGGTTCATTCGCATTTGTGATGTTTGTGTTCATTTCCTGTGTAGTCATACTTCTGACCCCTTTCGTATATGTCTTTATATCTTAATTTTACAATTCACATTTTTGTTTGTCAATATTAATATTCTTTCAGATTTTTGAATATAAAAAGCAGTCAAGAAATTTACTTAACTGCTTTTTGCTTATGATGTGTTATTTAATTGTGGTTTGTATTGTATTGATGATTAATACCAACCTGCTGCTCTTACGAGAGTTGTTTTTGTTTCCCAATGACCTTCTTCTGGTTCTTCGACAGTTTCATAACCAACAATCGTAGTCACCATCTCAACACGATAACTTCCGTTTTCGCCTTTTTGCATATGTTCATACATATGTTCACCCTCATCACCTATAATCTCTTTATTACAAGTATTACAAATTGAAGCGTAATGTTCCTCGTAGATTGGTCGCTGCCAAGTGTAAGCTTCTTCATCAACTACCCACACTTTTTCGGTCTTATACTCAGCTTCGTGCCAAGTCTTACCCTCGTGTGGATCTTGTGTTGCAGGCTGTGGAGTTGGCTCAGGCTTGCTTGATGAAGAAGATGATGAGCCGGAGCCGCTTGACGGCTTGCTCTGACTTGAGTTACTTGAACTCGAACCGCCTGACGGTTTACTCTGACTTGATGAACTGTTTGAGCCTGAATTGCTTGCAGGCTTGTTTGTGCTACCTGATGAGCTGTTGCTCTTGCTTGTCTGACCGTTGCCGCCATTGTTATTATTGTTGTTATTCTGATTGCTGTTGCCGTTGCTCTGACCGCCGTTGTTCTGCTTGCTGTCGGTCTTTGCTACATTCTGTGCCTGAGCTTCCGTAGCTTTTTCCGACTTCTCCGCAGGCTGTGTCTGCTTAATCTCAACAACCTTAGTTGCTTCTTCTATATGAGTGTTACCCTGTGAATCTGTAACTACCTGTGTAACTGTCTGAACAGATGTACCGATTACCTCATCAGCCGTTGCCGTAGGCTGTTTATTTCCGCAAGCGGTCAGCATAGCAATAATGACCGCCGCCACCGTTACTGCCGCAACTGCAACAATACCAATAGCCTTTTTCTTATTCGTTTTTTTCTCTGCCGGTTCATTCGCATTTGTGATGTTTGTGTTCATTTCCTGTGTAGTCATACTTCTGACCCCTTTCGTATATGTCTTTATATCTTAATTTTACAATTCACATTTTTGTTTGTCAATATTAATATTCTTTCAGATTTTTGGGGTCAGCTCAATTTTCGGATACTTAAATAATTATGAAACAAGTTGCCCGATATTTAAAAACCATAGTCTGTTATTACGATGTTTATGGTGAATTTCCGCCATTGCTCGACAAAATAAAATATATTCATAATATAGAACTGAGCTTTGCTCCTGCATTGGCAACAATTTTATCTGTTTTAAGTATTGTTTTTTTGATATTTACTGCTTAGGAGTATTTATTTGTATTTGTTTATATGTTTTTTGCTTTTTGTAAAAGTAGCTAATTTGCTGCCTGACTCTATTTAAATATATGTTTAATTATGGTATAATCATATGCGGATTATTATTTGATTTGTTATTATTTTAATTAAGGGGAGAATAAAACTGATTTATTTTAAGGAGATTATTGAATGAGTAAAAAAATATTGATAGGAGATATGGGACTGCTTTTGTATAATGCTGTTTTGCTCTTTATTTCAAGGATTTTATACGATAATAAAATTTTATATCCGTATAATTATCCGTTACATATACTCTTTGCCGTACTTTTGATTTGCGGTGCGGTTGGATTCCAGATTTTTTCTTATAATGCAGAATGTAAAAATGTTTCCCGTACAAATATAGCAATTTCTTTAGTAATGTGTTGTTTAATATTTCTTGCTGTTATAAATACAAATATCAGTTATATCGGAAATAATGCTGTAAATACCATGACGGCTTTTGGAATGTTCGGATTTCAAGTTGCCCGATATTTAAAATCCATAGTCTGTTATTACGATGTTTATGGTGAATTTCCGCCATTGCTCGACAAAATAAAATATATTCATAATATAGAACTGAGCTTTGCTCCTGCATTGGCAACAATTTTATCTGTTTTAAGTATTGTTTTTTTGATATTTACTGCTTAGGAGTATTTATTTGTATTTGTTTATATGTTTTTTGCTTTTTGTAAAAGTAGCTAATTTGCTGCCTGACTCTATTGAAATATATGTCTAATTATGGTATAATCATATACGAATTATTATTTTAATTAAGGGGAGAATAAAAATGAATATAAATATTTCTGACGCTATTAAATATATCGGCGTTGATGATAAAGATATTGACCTTTTTGAAAGTCAGTACATTGTGCCAAACGGCATTTCTTATAACTCATATGTAATTCTTGATGAAAAAATCTGCGTACTTGACACGGTGGATAAGAGAAAAACCGATGAATGGGTTGCAAATCTTGAAAATGTACTTGACGGAAAAACTCCCGATTATCTTATTATTAATCATCTTGAGCCTGATCATGCGTCAAACGTACAACTGCTTGCAGATAAATATCCCGATATGAAGCTTGTCGGAAATGCAAAGACATTTAATATGCTGCCTCAATTTTTTGACATTGACCTTACCGACAGAACGGTTACTGTAAAAGAGGGCGACTCATTAAACCTCGGCGAACATACACTTTCTTTCTATATGGCACCTATGGTACATTGGCCCGAGGTTATGGTTACATATGAAAGCAAGGAAAAAGTGCTTTTTTCTGCCGATGGATTCGGTAAATTCGGTGCACTTGATACAGACGAAGATTGGGCTTGCGAGGCAAGAAGATATTACTTTAATATTTGCGGAAAATACGGTGTGCAGGTTCAGGCTTTGCTTAAAAAAGCAGCTAAGCTTGACATTGAGAAAATCTGTCCGTTACACGGTCCTGTTCTTACTGAAAATCTCGGTTATTATATTAACCTTTATGACATCTGGAGCAAGTATGAGCCGGAGGTTGACGGTATATTTATCGCTTATTGTTCAATTCATGGCAATACCGAAAAAGCCGCTTTAAAACTTTATGATATTTTGAAAGAGAAAACAGATAAAAAGATTGCTATTTCTGACCTTTCAAGAAGTGATATGGCAGAAAATGTTGAGGACGCATTTAAGTATTCTACACTTGTTGTAGCCGCTCCTTCATATGACGGCGGAGTTTTCCCTGTTATGAATGACTTTTTACATCATTTGAAAATTAAGGGATACAAAAACCGTAAAGTTGCTATGATTGAAAACGGTTCATGGGTACCTTGTGCAATCAAGTCTATGCAGCCTTATTTTGACGAAATGAAGGGCATTGAGATTTCAGATGCCAAGGTTACAATCCGTTCAACTATGACAGCTGAAAATGAAGTTCAGCTTGCCGCTCTTGCAGATTCAATAATTTAATAAAATAGTTTTTGCTAAAAGTACGCAAACTGTTTTGAATATACGGATATTTTTAGTATTGCATATTTAATTCGTCGGAGGAAATATGGAACAACATTTTGAATTCCTAAGAAAGCACCCGATTTTTGAAAGCTTTACAGATGAAGAAATAGAACAGGCGCTTGTGGAATTTGATTATAAAATTCAGAGCTATAAAAATGATGATATTATTGTAAGTTCAGGCAAAATTCATAAATATTCCGCTTTTGTGCTTGAGGGTGCGGCTCAAATACAAAAATATAATTCAGACGGAGTTCGTGAAATTTTGGGAAGAGTTTACAGTGACAGCATAGGTTGGCTTATCACCGCCGCACCACGAACCACGCATTGCGATATTGAAATAGTGTCGCATGGGGAGTCGACAATTCTTTTTCTTGATTTTGCGAAAATTAAAGAAAATGATTATAAAAAGATTATTATTCAGCAAAAATTACTTAAAAATCTTTTTGTATTGTTTGAGGAGATGGATTTGCGCTCTCTCGAATATAAAATTGTGCTTTCAGAGCGTTCCATACGCAAAAAAATAATGCGTTATTTTGAATTCAGAGAAAAGCGTGACGGAAGTTCTTCTTTTTGCATTGAAGGCTCAAGACAGGATTTTGCCGATTATCTAAGCGTTGATAAATCGGCGCTTTCCCGTGAGCTTAATAAAATGAAAAAAGACGGATTAATAGATTTTAACGGTGATAATTTCACCATATTGCAAAAATTATAAATTGTGGGGATATTATAAAACAGTAATGAATATTGCTTGTGTTAGTCTTGATATTAATTAAATCTTGGCATATTAGTAAGTATTCAATAAAATTTATTACTGTATTTTTATACAGTTTCTTGAAAATCGTTGCAAATGCAATTTCCAAAATAGTATTATTCTGCTATAATTTTAAAAGAAACAGCGAATGAGCTGTTAAAAATATGCTATCAACTACATAACATAAATTTCTTCTATAACCCTATTACCCCTAAAAAAGCAACAGACGAGTTTATTCTCAACTGTTGCTTTTTTCATTTGTAAAAATCAGCATAGAGCAAAAATGTAATAAATTTGTAAATAAATATTTATTGCCTTGAATTTTTCGGTATGTTATAATATTTTTAGAATATTTGTGATTTAGGGGAGCTTTTTATGAAATGCCCATATTGTTCATTTGAAGAAAGTAAGGTTGTGGATTCCCGTTCGGCAGATGACGGGGAAAGAATACGCAGGAGAAGAGAATGTCTTAAGTGCGGAAAGCGTTTTACAACTTATGAAATTATTGAGAATATTCCTCTCTATGTTGTCAAGCGTGACAAATCGAGAGAAGTTTTTGACCGCAATAAGCTGACTGCAGGTATTCTTCGTGCTTGCGAAAAGCGCCCTGTTTCTGTTGAACAGGTAGAAGAAATGGTCACTGACATTGAGCTTACTGCACAGAACGGCTTTGAACGAGAAATTACTGCCGAGCATATCGGTGAACTTGTAATGGAGCGCCTTAAAAAGGTTGATGAAGTTTCGTATGTTCGTTTTGCCTCGGTTTATCGCCAATTCAAGGATATTAATACATTTATGGAGGAGTTAAACAAACTCCTTACCGAAAAAAAGTAATATTTTAAGAGTCTGATTATCCAAAAAAATCAGGCTCTTTTTGTTTATTAGGTAGGAATTTTTAAAATAATTGTAAAAAATCTCAAAATACTATTTATTTTGCTAAGAAATAATGTTATAATAATTTTATCCTTGTGGCTTATCACACTCGGATTAATTGTGAAATGAAAGATGGTGATTATTTGTTAAAAAGAATATTATCAGGTCTGTTGGTTTCTGCTATGCTCACAGGTTCTGTCGTTTATTTGACAGGCTGTTCAAATTCGCAGAACGGTTCAGATGATAATACTTCAACCAATACTTCTACCGAGTATGCTCACGCAGATAAGATTGATAACGGTACAATTTTGCAGTGTTTTTCGTGGGATTTCAATACTATAAAGGAATCCATGGCTGACATTGCGGCTTCAGGATATACGGCGCTGCAGACTTCGCCTATTAATGCTTGCCTTGAGGGCGAGAACGGCGGAATGCAGCTTTACGGTGATGGCAAATGGTACTATCATTATCAGCCCACCGATTTTAAAATCGGTAACTATCAGCTCGGAACTCGTGACGAGTTTAAAGCTATGTGTGACGAGGCGGAAAAGTACGGTATTAAGGTTATTGTTGATGTTATTGCTAACCACACAACACCGACCACAAGCGCAGTAAGTCAGGATCTTATTGATGCAGGCGGCGGAAGTTTGGACACGCTTTATCATAAAAACAATGCGTATGACCTCAATGACTTTTCAAACAGACTTGCTTGCACTACTTACAAAATGGGTGGTTTGCCTGATATTAATACAGAGCGCACATCTTTTCAGGATTATTTTATTGAGTATCTCAATGACTGTGTCGCTTGCGGTGCTGACGGTTTCCGTTATGATACTGCAAAGCACATCGGCTTACCTGATGATCCTAAGGAAGATGACGGCTTTACAAATAACTTCTGGCAGAGAGTAATCACCGAAGTAAACAATGCTGACAATCTGTTTATATACGGAGAGGTGCTTCAGGGCAACAATGAAAGAATTGCCGACTATATTGAGGCAATAGGTCATACTACAGCAAGTACATACGGCAGTAAAATCAGAGGCGCAATTACAAACAATATTTTGTCAAAAGGTACTGTAAGTGATTATTGGCTCGGTGACGCACCGCTTAATATGGTTACATGGGTTGAATCTCACGATAACTATATTAATGACGGCAACTGGTACAATATGACTAAGGAACAGGTTATCCTCGGTTGGGCAGTAATTACTGCAAGAAAAGACGGCACACCGCTGTTCTTCGATCGTCCTTACTATTCAAGTGTTGAAAACGAATGGGGAATGAACCGTATCGGCACAGAGGGTGACGATATGTACAAGGATAAGAGTGTAAAAGCCGTAAATTTCTTCCGTACAGCTATGATTGGCGAAGACGAAAATATTGTAAATCCGAACTCCGATTCAACCGCTGTTATGATTGAAAGGGGCACAAAAGGAGCGGTAATTGTAAATACAAAAGACGCTCTTAAGACAGGATTTGAAACAAATCTTGCCGACGGTACATATGTAAACAGAGTTGACGGCAAGACAGAATACACCGTTAAAAACGGTAAACTTACTTCTGATGCCGATATTCCGGCAAACAGTGTGGTAGTTCTTTATAACGACGGTTATAAGGAATATGAAGCTACCGCCGAAGTAGGCGTTGCCGAGGACACCGTATTTAATATTCAAAGCGGCAAAACCGCAACAGTCACACTTACTTGTGCAAATACGGATAATGCGGAATATGCTCTTAACGGAGCAGCGGCTGTTTCATATAAGAACGGAGAAACCGTAACCGTTTCTGTACCGAGCGGAAGTGATATAGCAACACTTGAACTTACAGCTAAAAATTCCAAGGGTGTAAAAACCTACGAAAGAGTTGTATTTGCTACAGAAGTAAAATATTCAATTTCAAGCGGCACAAAGGTATATTTTGAAAAGCCCGACAGCTGGGGCGATCAGATTTTTGCATATGTTTACAACGATGAACTGTATGAAAACGAAACCTGGCCGGGACTTGAAATGACAAAGGAAAGCGACGGAAAATACAGCTATACTTTTGAAGACGATTGGGAAACACCGTATATTATTTTTAATGACGGTGACGAAGACGGTTCTCAGCAGTATCCAGCAGATAAGGGACTTATTGTTGAGGACGGCAAAACATATACTATAGAATAACTGTTGGAGGATATATTATTATGAGCGAAATGAAAATGGAAAACAGCAGAGTACCTGCTGAAAAGATTTTTAACCCTGATTTAAAAGAAGCAATTGTAACTATGCAGGAAGACAACTCAAAAGAGAATGTCGATAAGATGATTACAGAAGTTGTAAAGGCTAAGTTTATTTTACCTGCAAAGGTTGTTCCTACAACACAGGCTGTTACAGAAAACGGTCAGACTGTTATGAAGCAGGCAACACAGGTTCAGTTCAGACTTCTTGAAAATCAGAAAAAAGAAAAATTCTTTGGACTTTTTACAGATACAGAAGAATTATTTAAGTGGCAGGATACCCAGAATGCTCAAAAAGTAGTTACTGATTTTGACAGCATTTCTCAAATGGTTATGGATCCACATTCGGGTGTTGTCGGTTTTGTTATCAATCCGTTTGGCAAGAGCGTTACTTTCCCTAAGCCAATGATTATTTCAATCAAGCAGCAGAAAGACTTTAACACACTTAATAAAGATTTGTTCAAGCCGGGTGAGCAGATTAAAATCGGCGAACCAAAGGATTATCCTATTGACCTTATGGCTACACTTATCAATCATTTCAGCACAGAGCCAAATGTAAATGTTGCTTTCTTAAGAATGATGGAGCACAGCGACAAAAAGAGCTTCCTTGTTGTAGTTGACTTTATCGGCGATATGAAAAAGATTTTTGATGCTATAAAAGAAACCGCACAGCCATACCTTACTGAAGATGTAGACCTTGTTGTAATGCCTGTTACTATGGACCTTGCAAGAAATGCAATAAACGGTGTAGAACCATTCTACAGAAAAGAACAATAATAATTTTTATTTTAAATAAAGCTTCCGATAAACTCGGGAGCTTTATTCTTTTAAAAAAGAAATAATTAGCATTTTTTACAACATATTTTATAACATTGTTAGCTATATTGCCTATGTCATAATTTATCAAAATATGGTATAATATTAGATATAAGAAATATAATAAGTATAAACTGTTTTCCGCTTTGTCAGACATTGTTTTAAACAATTACTAACGAATGAGAATTAAGAATAGGAGAGAAGTATGTTTTATCGAAATAACGCTTACAAATCTGCGCATGGAGGTGCCGAAAATGTTTGAGGTATCTGATATAGTCGCATATGGTGTTAACGGTGTTTGCACTGTTACCGAGATTACAACAAAAAGAATAGACAAGGTAAATGTAGAGTATTATGTTCTTAGTCCTAATGCGACAAAAACCGCAAAGGTTTTCGTTCCCGTGCAAAATGAAAAACTTGTCGGAAAAATGAGAGCCGTACTTACTAAAGATGAGATTATCGACCTTTTGGATAATATGCCGAAAGAAGAAGAGTGGATTTCCAATAAGAATATAAGATTTGAAACATTTAAAAACATCATTTCAGAGGGCAAGTCATCTGAATTGCTTAGATTAATCAGAACTTTAAAACTTCACGAAAAGCAGCAGTTAAAAAGAGGCAAAAGATTACATATGGCTGATGAACGCTTTTTGAAAGAGGCAGAGAAAATGGTACTCGGCGAGTTTGCTTATGTGCTTAACGAGTCTACAGATGATATACTTAACAGAATAGTAAATTGTGCATAAATATTACACCTTTCACTTTAATTGTGAAAGGTGTTTTTTCGGTTCTTTTTAAATAGTTGGGTTAAATTATGCTTTAGCTAATTGCTTTATCAAGCAATTATAAAAGTTTGGTCAACCTTTTCAAAGGTTGTGGGTGTGGGCAAAGCCCACAAATACTTTCTGCTTACGCAATCTGACGATAGCCGAACAGCTCGCTGTTTGGCGGCTTGAACGCAACGGCATTAGCACTTAAAAATGCGATAGCAACAAGAAAGCCATTCAATAAACAATAAATAAGCAAATTTTTTCTAAAAGGCTACCGCCTGTTTTAACAAAATTAGTTTTAGCACGCAAACAGCGTGGCTGTTTGCGCCTGATAAATTGTTATATCGGAAGATTTTTATGGGCGCTGCCCAAACCCGCAATTTTTGAAAAAATTGAGTAAACTTTTTTGATCTTTTGCTGATAATTTAGCGTTAGCTAAATTTCAATGCTCGACAGACATTTCGTTAAACCATAATTTATCACAATTCTTAACAAATAACTTAGCAAAGCCAACAAAAACTCCCCTGCCGCAAAACAGGGGAGTTTTTATATCAAATTTTCTTTTTTCTTATAACTGAACCGTCAGGAATTTTTACATCACTCTTCATTGTGAGCTTTTGCATTGGATGCGGTGCGGCATCAACGGAATTTCCGTATTCATCAGTAAGTGACACACACTTTACATTAAACGGAATACCGCTTGGCGGCAGTACATCGAGTGTATCGCCCACAAGAAATTTGTTTCTCTGTGTAATTTCTGTTGTGGTGTCGTCAATCGACTTTTCGCAAACAGCAACCACATCATAATGTCTGATGTAACCGCCGTTTCCCGTAACCTGTCCCGGTTCTTTGCCAAAGTAAAAGCCTGTATTGTATTCACGGTGGCTTATCTTGTCAAGTTCCTCTTTAATCCAAGGTTCAAGCACATAATTTTCACCGTTAGTCATAAATCCGTCAACAGCATGGCGATAGGCATTTGTTGTAACAGCGGTGTAATAAGCTGATTTTGCTCTGCCCTCAATTTTAAGACTGGAAACTCCTGCTTTTACAAGCTCGGGAATATGCTCAATCATACAAAGATCTCTGGAATTGTAAAGGTATGTGCCGTCCGAATGTTCCTCTACAGGAAAGTACTGACCCTCTCTGTTTTCTTCAAAAAGGTGATATTTCCAACGGCAAGGCTGTGCGCAGTCGCCGTGGTTTGCATCTCTGCCTGTCATATAACTTGAAATAAGACATCTGCCTGAGAACGACACACACATTGCGCCGTGTACAAAGCACTCGATTTCAAGGTCTTTCGGAATTTTTGCTCGCATCTGTGCGATTTCATCAAGCGGAATCTCTCTTGCAAGCACAACTCTTGATGCACCCATATTATAAAGTACATTTGCGGTTGCATAGTTTGTTACGCCTGCCTGTGTTGAAATATGTCTTGCAACCTTTGGAGCGTATTTTTTAGCGGCTTCAAAAACACCTAAATCCGCAATAATAAATGCGTCAACACCACATTCTTGAGCATAGCTTAAATAGTCGGGTAAAAAGTCAAGTTCATTATTTCGTGGTAAAGTGTTGCAGGTTACATATAATTTTGCACCCTTTGCGTGGGCAAGTTCGCAAGCCTGTTTTAACTGTGTATTGTCAAAATTCTTTGATGCAGAGCGCATACCAAACATTTTGCCTGCGAGGAATACTGCGTCTGCGCCAAAAGAAAGCGCAGAGTTAAGACATTCCATATCGCCTGCAGGTGCAAGCACTTCCGGTCTTGTAATCATATTATAATCTCCTAATTATTCAATATTTGCAAGATTTTCGTTATGCTCATAAATTGTTGAAGCATAATAAGCGTTACCGTCTTTATCGTGACAGAAGAAGTAGTAATTTGTATCCTTAGGATTGAGCGCAGCGATAATTGCATTCATACCCGGGTTACAGATTTCACCTGCCGGTAAGCCTTCTTTAGAATATGTGTCATATGAACTTTCAAAAGTATCTCTTGCGTCTTCAGGAATATCAGCTTGTGTTCTGTACGGGTAGAATTTAGTAGAGTCAAGACCGAGATACTTAACACCCATATCTTCATCGGCATTAAGACGGTTGTAGATAATAGAAGAAATGTAATACATATCGTCTGTATCGGCAGCCTCTGACTGAATGATTGACGCAACTATCATAACCTGGTCAAGAGTATAGTCGCTTCTGTTCTTCTTAAGCATATCTTCAATGGTTGTTACCTTATCATAACCCGGAACATCTTGTTTTTCGGTAAGTTTTGATTCGTAGTTATTAAGGAAACGATAAATAACATTCTCTGCATCTTCGTTTTCATAGAATGTATAAGTATCAGGATACAGGTAACCCTCAAGTTTGTAGTAACGGTCATCTGCATTTGTAATATCCTTTAAGAATGAATATTCTTCGTCAAAATGGTTTGAATTACAAAGCTCAAGGAACTTGTCTTCATCGGCGAGAGCACCTTTTTCTTTAAGTAACTTAGCAATCTCAAGGACATTTCTGCCTTCTGGAATTGTTACTTCAACTGTATCTGTACGGTTTACACTGCTAAGCAAGAAGTTGATAATTGCCTCGTAGTCCAAATTTGTTTTGATGTCATATGTACCCTGTGTAAAATCGTCATCCGCTTTTGTAAATTTTGCAAACAGTTTGAAATAGTTTTTATCATCAATGATATTATTCTTTTCAAGAACGGTTGCAACTGTGTCAAGATTCGGATTTGCAGGAATTTCTATTCTTACATTTTTTTCTTCGGTACGGTTGATAGCGAGCATATCGTCAATGCCTGCCACAAAGAACATACCTGCCATAGCACCGACAATTATAACGGAAACCAACCAGATAACTCTGAAAACTCTGCGGTTACGCTTATTTTTGGCTTTTGAAAGTTTTTTGTCTATTTTCTTTTTCTTTTTTAAAGCCTGCTTAGAATTTTTTGCCATCTGTTCCTTAACATCTTCGCCGCTGTAAGAGTTAAGTTCTTCGGGTTCGTTGTTTTCTGTTTTTGCGGATTCGTCATAGATGTCGTCCTGAATATTTAAAGTAAAGCTTTTTGCTTTTTGGCGACGCTTTTCTTCAAGGTTCTGAATATTATTTTCTTCGTTCACTTACACCATTCCTTTTTCAAACACATTTCGTGTATCGTTTGTGAATTTTTCAGTTATTATTATGTCAACAGCCTTGTCATATATTCCGTGCGGTAGTTTTTGCTCAATGCATCTTGAGTAGCAAAGACCTGCCGTTGTACCGCCAAACTGTTCTAAAAATCTGTCATAATAGCCTTTTCCGAAACCGAGCCGATAGCCGTATAAGTCAAAACTTAATCCGGGTACAAGACAAAGACCGTTTGAATAATCGGTAATTTTGTCGCAGACTTCTGTATCAGGCTCCATAATGGAATATTTGCCCTCTATAAGCTGACTTAGTGATGTTACTTTATAAAAATCCATAACAGGCTCGCTTTGTCTGCATTTTGGCAGAGCAAGTATTTTTTCGTCTGCAATCGCCTTTTCAAGAATAGGGTAGGTGTTAATTTCTATCGGCATAGATACAAACGCAAACAGAATACTGCACTCTTTATATTCTTTCAAATCAACAAATTTTTTAAACAATGTTTTGTCAAGAGCGGCTCTGATTTCTTTTGGACAGGCTGTTCTGATTTTCTTATGCTTTGCTCTTAGTGAATTTTTTTGCTCTTTTATATTTATTATGGGCATTGCATATCACCGCAGACTTTGTTTGCAGCTTCGGCAGACACTGCTGTTTCTACAATAGCTTTGCCGAAGAGAATTGCACAGCCTGCGCCTTTGCCTGTAATTACATTGCCGTCAATTTCAACAGGAGCAGCGGTGTATGTTGCTCCCTCAAGTTCTTTTTCAAATCCGGGGAAACAGGTTGCTTTTTTACCTTTAAGTATTCCGAGGTTACCCAAAACAGACGGAGCGGCGCAGATGGCAGCGGTAATTTTGCCGTTTTCTGCACAGTAAACAGCCGCTTTAGTCACAGTTTCCGATTTACTGAGATTAACGGTTCCCGGCATACCGCCCGGAAGAACCACTCCGTCAATGTTATTAAATGATATTTCTTCGGGTTTTAAATCGGCTTTAACGGTAACACCGTGTGAGCCTGTTACAAATTCGCCTGTAACTCCTACTGTTTTAACTTCAATTTTTGCTCTGCGCATCATATCAAGCGGTGCAAGAGCCTCGGTTTCTTCAAATCCGTCTGCTAAAAATAAATAAAACATAGCAATACCCTTTCTATACTTAATTTAATGTTATTCCTATATAAATATCCTTTGGCACGGTGATTTTGCTGTCAAGCGATTTTACCATTCCGTATCGGATTTTTTGTGCGTTTTCAAATATTTTGTTATGTGTAAATCTGAAATATTCGGCATCGGTATTTTGCAGAATATCGTTTATCATATTTTTTAAATTGTTTTTTTCAAATTCAAAGTAAAATACTTCTGCCGTATTTTCATTTTCTTCAACCAATGCAAAATAATTTTTGCTTTTAACATTTTTTATATTATATGTTGAATAATATTCGACAGCAAAATTCTTAAAGTCATTACCCTGCTTGAGAATATTATTTTCGCTGAAATTTAATTCCTGCAAAGAAAGTAAATCATTTCTTGAAAAATCGGAAATATAAGCAATGCAGTTTTCACGATAACCGAAATTTTGATAATAGTTATAAAGATTATCGTTTGCAGGGAAAAGAAAGGAATACTTATCTCCGCTTTTTGCCGAATCTTCAAGAGCGTATTTAATTAATTTGCTCATAATGCCTTGCTTGCGAAAATCTTTATGGGTTGACGCACCGCAAAGATAATGAGCTTTTTGACCGTTAAAACTTGCGCTTATAAGATAAAGTGCGGAAATGATTTTTTCGCCGTGCTTTGCAATATAAGTTTGTTTTGCATTAAAACATTTGTCAAAAAATAAATCAACAGCTTTCGGTTCTTCATCAAAAGATGAAAGCCAAAGCTTTTTAAGTGATTTAATATCGGAACTGTCGGGTTTACAAAAATTAATTTCCATCATTTTTTAATGCTGCGTTATACCTCGCAATTAGAATTATGGGATTATATGAGAGTTTGGACTTTTTAAGTCCCTCTATCCCCATATCTTCTTCACGGTTTATATATTTATAAGAAGACAGCGTTTTGGCAAATTCATTGTTAATTACTGCATAAATGCCGTCGTATTCACGCAAAGCTTTTTCAAAACATATATCAAATGCAATAGGGGAGATTTCGCATCCGAGAGTCATGGCAACAGCTTTGTCTTTTACATAAACAATTCCGCCATGCATTTTAAATTCTCCTATATTGTCAAGAGCCTCTCTGATTGCATTTTTTTCTTCGTAGTGCTCAATATCAATTTCATTTTCGGCACACCAATCAAGCATTACTTTATAAGCGTCATCTTTATTTGAATTTGTTATTTCTTCAAATTTGTAATCGGGATAGCCGTTCTTAAACTTTGAAATATGGTTGCGCTTTGCGTGGAATTTTCTGCCCGAAAGATTTATTAAATCTTCTGACAAATAGACATATTCCTGATTTTCGGGTGAAAATTCATAGTTGAATTCTGACGGGAAAAGGGTTTCGAGTTTAACCCTCTGTGCGTCTGTCAGCATTACGATAAAAGGTTTTTGCCCACGCTCGTGAGCGTCCTTTATGATTTCTTCGACAGCGGGTTTTATATCTTCGCCGTGCGGCAGGCAATATCCCCACACGCTGTCATCGTCATTAAAATATGCTTTTATTAAACAGTTGTTGTACAAAGCAAATTTTATATTATATTCATTTCTCCAGAGGTATGCGCTCAAAATATTGGTAGTAAGTGAAATTCCCTCCGGATTGTCGTAGTATTTCTGAAATTTATTTATATCGGATTTTTCTATCAGCTTAAAGTTTAGCATAAAGTATTAATTTCAGCCGCCTTTTCTATTTCCTCTGCTATTGATTCTATCGGCTTGATTTCACCGTTTTCACAACAGTCAATAATTGTCCAACCGCATTTTTCAGCGGCATATAAAGCAGATTTTCTGCATTCAAGCAAAAACGCGAAATTCTTTTCGTGTAAATCTTTTTTGCCTTCGTCACCCTCGTAACGCTTGCTCATAAGTTTTTGCGATACTTCGGGTTTAACATCAAGATAAATAACTTTATCGGGCTTAGGAACAGAAAGTTTATTGTATTCAAAATCCTCCTGCCATTCAATAAAGTTGTCCCACTCCGATTTGTCAAGTTTAGACATCTGATAAATTATATTGGATGTAGCGTATCTGTCGCTTAAAATCACATCACTGTTATCGTAATCTTTTTTCCAAAATTTAAGAAAACTTGCCACTCTGTCTACCGCATAAAAGGACGAAGCGGCATAAGCGTTTACATCATTCGGATTACTGCCAAATTCTCCGCCGAGATACATTTTTACAAGTGCCGAGCTTTCGTTTGCGTAATCGGGAAATTCAAGCCTTTTAATGCTTTTTCCCATTGCTGAAATTTTATCAAAGAGGATTTTTGTTTGGGTAGCCTTTCCGCTTCCGTCAAGACCCTCTATTACAATGAATTTTGCACTCATTTTTGTTCCTATCCATTTCTATTATTCTAAAATATAATTAAAATATTACTCTCTGCCGTATTTTTTGCGTACTTCTTTCATTTTGCCGCAGCTCATTTTGCCCTCGGGACAAGCACCGAACAAACACACAGGGCCGCAGTTTTTGAATAAATGCGGAGCAACTTCAAGACATTGTTTAAGCATTTGCTCGGCAACATCTCTGATTTCCCACTGTGCACGGTTACAGCAGCGGTGTGCAAAGAAATTCTCAAGACTTCTTGCATTAAAAGTGCAGACAATTTTTGTGGTTGATGCGTTAGGAAGAATAAATCTTGCGTCTTCATTTGCTTTTTTTACAAAAGCATTGAATTTTGCTTTGTTTTCGTTTCTGAAGTTTTCTATGACTTCTTCATCGGTATCGTCACAGTTTCCTGTTGCCTCTCTGATATATCCTGCAACAAGTGCGTCACGAACCTCGCTGTAAGCCTTTGACTGCATTTCTATTACTTTGTTATAAGCGGCAAGCGCCTTTTCGTTTTTTGCAATTTCAGGCGGTGTTACAAAATCAAACTTTGTGCCGTCAACATAACGCTGCGACTGCTGACTGTAAGATGCGATTCTGTGTCTTACAAGCTGATGTGAGCAGGCTCTTGAAATGCCCTCAATGCCAAAGGTAAAAGAAGCGTGCTCAAACGGACTGCCGTGCCCGATGTTTGCAAGCATATCTATAAAATCAGCGGCCTTTTCCTCAGTAAGACCATCTCTTATATTTGATATTTCGGACGGTGAGTAGCAAAGTTTTGCTGCCATTGCAACCGTCATTTCGGGATTTGGCGTATAAGTAAGTAAAGTGACTTTTGCACTCAAAATAATCTCCTCCAAAGTGATATAAAAACATATATAAATGTATTATATCATTTTGTGTCGCAATATGCAACAAAATTAATGCGATTGTTGCGGTACGAAAAAAGAAAAATATCAGAAAATTTCTGATATTCACTTGACATTGTGAATAATTAGTTTTATAATGCTACTGAATAAAAAGTATATGTAATTGGCGTTGACGGGATTAGCTGTATCTCGTTCTTTCAGAGAGAAGTCGGTCGGTGCAAGACTTTATGAATGTTTACAGCACGCTGCCCCTGAGCTCTGTGTGACTAAGCACAGCGTATATCTGCGTTAAGGATTGTAATCGTAAGATTACTCAAAGAGGGTGTTTAAGCACCAATTTGGGTGGTACCGCAGGAATTATTCTCCTGTCCCATTTTTATGGGGCAGGATTTTATTTTGCAAATTTTTTAAGGAGAGATTTTTAATGGAATGGACAGGACTTAACGAACTTCGTGAAAAGTTTCTTTCATTTTTTGAGAGTAAGGGTCATTTAAGACTTCCGAGCTTTTCACTTGTTCCGAAGGACGACAACAGCCTTCTGCTTATCAACAGCGGTATGGCTCCTATGAAAAAGTATTTTACAGGTGAGGTTACACCGCCGAGAAAGCGTGTAACAACCTGTCAGAAGTGTATCCGTACTCCAGATATTGAGAGGGTAGGCATTACTGCCCGTCACGGCACATACTTTGAAATGCTCGGTAACTTCTCTTTCGGTGACTATTTCAAGCACGAGGCTACAGCTTGGGCATGGGAGTTCTTTACAAAAGTTCTCGAAATGCCTGTTGATAAGCTCTATGTATCTATTTATGAAAACGATGACGAGGCTTACAAGATTTGGACCGAAGAAATCGGTGTTGAGCCATCTCATATGGTAAGACTCGGCAAAGAAGACAACTTCTGGGAGCACGGTTCAGGTCCTTGCGGTCCTTGTTCGGAGATTTACTTTGACCGTGGTGATGAAAAGGGCTGTGGTAAGCCTGACTGTCATGTCGGTTGTGAATGTGACCGTTTCGTTGAGGTATGGAACATTGTATTCTCACAGTTTGAAAACGACGGCAACGGCAACTACACTCCGCTTGCTCATCCTAACATTGATACAGGTATGGGTCTTGAAAGACTTGCTTGCGTAATGCAGGGTGTTGATAACCTTTTCTTGGTTGATACAGTTCAGAATATTATGAAGAAGATTTCTGAAATTACAGGTGTAAACTACGGTGAAGACGATAAAAAGGATATTTCACTCCGAGTTATCACCGACCATATCCGCAGCACAACATTTATGATTGGCGACGGTGTTCTTCCGTCAAATGAGGGTAAGGGTTATGTTCTCCGCCGTTTGCTCAGAAGAGCAGCCCGTCACGGCAGACTCTTAGGATACAAAGACGCATTCTTGTATAAGGTATGCGAAACTGTAATAAAAGAAAATGAATCGGCATATCCTGAATTAAGAGAAAAGCAGGACTTTATTACAAAGATTATCAGAGTCGAGGAAGAAAGCTTCCAAAAGACGATTGACCAGGGCTTTAAGCTTTTACAGGGCATTGTTGACGACCAGGATATTAAGGTTCTCAGCGGTGAGGACGCATTTAAGCTTAACGATACTTACGGTTTCCCAATCGACCTTACAAGAGAAATTCTATCCGAGCAGGGTATTGATGTTGATGTTGACCGTTTCCACGAGCTTTTGAAAGAGCAGAAACAGCGTTCAAGAGATGCAAGAAAGAAAGAAGACACAGACGCTTGGATTTCGGATTCAACAGACCTTTCTGATATTGCTAAAACAGAATTTTGCGGTTATACTGACCTTAATACAGGCAGCAAGGTTCTTGCCATCATTAAAGACGGTATCAGAGTTGACAGCGTCGGCGAAAACGAAACAGCTCTTGTTGTTCTCGACAAAACTCCGTTCTATGCAGAGAGTGGCGGACAGGTAGGCGACACAGGTGTAATGGAATCGGGTACTCTTGAGGTTGATGTTGACGATACAACTAAGGATGCTTCGGGTGTTTATCTCCATTCTTGTACAATTAAGAGCGGTACACTTGAGGTCGGCGCAGAACTTCGTGCAATCGTTGACTTTGACAGAAGAGCAAATATTATGCGTAACCACACAGCGGCTCACCTTTTACAGGCCGCACTTCGTGAAGTTCTCGGCAATCATGTTCATCAGGCAGGTCAGCTTGTAACAGACCATTCGGTTCGTTTTGACTTTACTCACTTTGAGGCTCTCACAGATGAAGAACTTAAGAAAGTCGAAGACCTTGTAAACAAGAAGATTCTTGCATCTATCCCTGTTGTTACAAAGGAAATGCCAATCGAAGAGGCAAAGAAACTCGGCGCTATGGCATTGTTTGGCGAGAAGTACGGCGATGTTGTACGAGTTGTAAGCATCGGTAAGTTCTCAGTTGAGTTCTGCGGCGGTACACATGCTACAAATACATCAAGCCTCGGCTTGTTCAGAATCCGTCAGGAGGGTTCTGTTGCATCAGGTGTAAGAAGAATTGAGGCTATTACAGGTATCGGAGTTCTTAAGTATATGAACGATGTCCGTGAAACTGTACTCAACGTTTGCGAAACACTTAAGATTTCAAATACGAAAGCACTCACAGAGGGCGCACAGAAGATTGCAACCTTACTTCATGATCAGCAGAAAGAAATTGCAGAGCTTAACACAAAGCTTGCTGCTATGCAGGTTGACAACCTCTTTATTAATTCTGAAATTGAAAACGGCGTAAGAATTATTGCTAAAAAAATTGACAATGCAAACGCTGACGCTCTTCGTGCAATGTGTGAGAGAACAAGAGATGTTGCTCCTCTCTCAATCGTTGTGCTTGCTTGCGAAAATGACGGCAAGGTTACATTTGCCGCATCTTGCGGTAAAGATGCTAAGGCACTCGGCGTAAATGCAGGCAAACTCGTTAAGGCTGTTGCACAGGCAGCGGGCGGCAACGGCGGCGGTAAGCCGGATATGGCTATGGCAGGTGCAAAAAATCCTGAAAAGATTGATGAAGCACTTGCTATCGTTAAAGAAACTGTATATGGTATGATTAAGGCATAAATGTTGCGAAATCCACATAATTTGATTTTTGTTGTCTGAAAGTTTGCAATTTATTGCTATTATTGTTTAGAACTACTAAAAACAGTCTAGCAAGATTGTATATTAAAACAACGATAAAAAGAAATTAAAGTATTGAAGTTTTGTAATGTTTGATGTATAATAATTCCAATGGAATAGTGTATTCCTAAAAGTTAATGAACAATGGAGGAGATTTAAAATGTTCAAAAAAGTAATGAGTCTTGCTCTTGCTTCAACATTAGTGCTTTCAGTAGGCGCATTTGCAGCAAGTGCAGCTGAAGCAGAGGACGCAGTAGCAGCAAATGACGAGTCTGCAGTAGCAGCTGACGATTCTTCAGCAGTAGCAGCAGGTGACGAGTCACAGGTAGGTGCCGGCACAAAGATTTACTTTGATGTAAAGAGTTCAGGTTGGAAAAACTTTAGCAAGATCTATTGCCACGTCTGGAGAGCTGACGGTACAGGTAAATGGCCAAGCTGGCAGACAAAGAAAGAAGTGTGCAAAAAGGAAAACGACGATCTTTATTCTTATGATATAACAAAGACAGGCAACGCTGAAGAAATTCAGAATGCCGGTAGCAAGAACTTATATTGCGTAATCTTCAGTGCTGATACAGGTTCTCAGATTTACAACACAATCATGAACGGTAACTGCATTGGCGATACTGTGTATGTAACAGGTAACAAGATCGAGAACCCTAAGGACAGCCAAAAGACAGATACTGAGGCTGCATGGAAGAACCATCCGGAATGTGGTCCGCAGAAGGTTATTACTTCAACATCAAAAATAGTTGGTACAGCTCTTGCAGACGGTACAACAGATGTAACACTTTTAGCTGACTACCTTCTCGATTATGTTTCTGACGACGGTACTGCTGATACAAGTAAGACAGATAAGACACAGGATCTTATCAACGAACTCAAGGTCAGCCCACTCGCTGTAATGTCTAATGTAAATTTCAAACTTGAGGATTTTGTTAAGGCTGAAACAATGACTCAGGATGTTGCTAACAAGAAGAAGGCAACAATCGAGGGTATCCTTGGTAACTGCACAGACCCAACAAAGGGTGGTGAAAAGGTTAACAAAGATGAGATTAAGAATGCAGAGGCTAAGAACGATGCTGCTGATACAAACGGTTCATCAAACGGCGGTTCATCATCAAACGGCTCTTCATCAAATGGTTCATCAAATGGTTCATCAAATGGTTCATCATCAGGCTCTAACTCAGTACAGTCAGGTCAGGAGACAACAATCTTCTTCGTATTTGCCGGCGTAATGGTTGCAGCTGCAGGTGTATTCTTCCTCGTTAGAAGAAGAGAGAACTAATTTATCTTAATAGATAATTAATACTTAATCACTTAGCTCCGCAGAGTTTTCTGCGGAGCTTTTTGTATGCTCAAAACTCTCTCATTACTTGCTTTTTTATGCTTTATGTATTACAATATTATTATCAAAACAATTAAAAAAATATTATATTCATATATGAGGAGAAATGAGTATGAAAATTAAAGATGATTTTGTTTTAAGAAAAGTAGCCGATTCATATGTAGTGGTACCGGTAAACAGTCTTACACTTGATTTTAACGGTGTTATAAATCTTAATGAAACGGGTGCTTTCTTATTTGAACAGTTGCAAAAAGGAATTGAGAAAGACGAACTTATTGCTAAAATGATTAGTGAGTACGATGTAACAAAAGAAAAAGCAAGTGCGGATATAGATATATTTATTAATAAGTTAAAGGATGCAAATGTCTTTGAATAATAAAGAAATTCAGCTTGAAGATGTAATACAAATTATTAAAGAAAAACTTAACAGCGGAGGCACGGTTACATTTACTCCGCACGGAACAAGTATGTATCCTATGCTAAGAAACGGCGAAGATGTGGTTGTCCTGAAAAAGCCGGATGGCAGGCTAAAATATCTTGATGTTGCTTTATACCGAAGGAGTAACGGCGATTTTGTTTTGCACAGAGTTATCGGTTTTGATAAGGACGGCAAATATGTTTTTTGCGGTGATAATCAGTTTTATAAAGAACGGGGAATTACTGACGAAAATATTATAGGTGTGGTTACCGCATTTTATCGAAAAGGAAAACACTATACCGATGATTCGCTTTCATACAGATTTTATAAGTCAGCGTGGGAGTATATCAAAGCGCCAATGCGTATGCTTTATTCAGCGCACAGAATGAATAAGTCGATAAAGATAAAAAAGAAAAGGTAGTTTTTGTATAATGATAAAACATCTTAATGACGCTCAAAAAAAAGAATATGCATATTATTTGACGCTTGTATCAAGTGTTTTAAACGGAACAGAACCGCAGCTGCCGTATGAAAATTGTAATCTTGACCACATAAGGCAGATTTCTAATGATACCCGAATGGACGCAATTTTTGATGAGGCTGTTTTAATGCTGTCAAAAAAATATTCGGTTTCAGATAAATTGTTATCTTATGCAAAAAATAATCTTAATCATTGGATTTATATTGATACGATGATGAAATATGAAATTGAAAGTTTGCTTAAATGTTTTGATGAAGGGAAAATATATAATCTCCCTATGAAAGGCTATTTTCTTAAGGAAGACTATCCCAACTCATTTGAACGCTCAATTTCAGATTATGATATTTTGTTTGATATAAACGATATTGACAGAATAAAAAATATATTTAAACAAAACGGGTACAAATTTAAAAAAAATGACGATCAACAATATCATTTTGTAAAAGCACCGTTTATGTATATTGAAATGCACCGTTCACTTTTAAAAAAGGATAATATAAATTATTCTTTATTAGAAAATCAACTTGAAAAAGCTAAGGTGCGTGACGGGTATTCTTATTCAAAAGAAATGACGCTTGAGGATTATTATATTTATATGTTGCTTCACAGTGCAAAACATTTTTCCCAAGGCGGAATCGGCATAAGAATGATTGCCGACGAATATGTATTTTATAAAAAATATTCGGATCAACTTAATCAAAAATATTTGATTGAACAGTTTGAAAAATTAGGAATAACCTTGTTTGAGAAAAAACTGCGTGATATTTCACTGAAATGGTTTTCAAAAGGCAGTGAAGTTAAAGATTTTGACGATGTTGAAGAATATATTTTATTAAGTATGACTCTCGGCAGATTAGATGTTGCGGTTATGTCCGAAATGGAAAGACAAAGAGTTAATACTAAAACAGGCAGAAAAAAATCAAGATTTGCTAATTTTATTTCATCGCTTTTTCCCAATAAATCATATATGGCAAATAAATATCCGTTTGTGGAGAAAATGCCGATTTTATTGCCGTATTCATGGGCATGTATGTGGTGCAGAAGAATTTTTATTGACAGAAATATTAATATAAAAAATGGTTTTAACAACAGAACTTCTTATACCGATGATGATGTAAGTTATTTTAATTATATTCAAACAGAAGTAGGTTTTGATGTTAAATAAAATTTTATTTATGTTTTAATTGACAAATAATGTATTTATTGATATAATATTAAACGAGTTAGCGAACACTAACGGCACTTGGTGTTCGCTGATTTAAAGAGGAATAGTTAGTCCGTCCTAACTATTCCTCTCTTTTTTATTTATTTTTTTAATTTTAGGTAAATTTTAAGTAAAATTTAAATTTCATTTAAAGTTACAACGGTACAATATACTCATCAAAACAAAAGGGGAGTTAAATGTGAGTTACCAAAGCGTATTTAAACGCTATGAAATAAAGTACCTTGTGACTGACGAACAAAAGAAAATGATTATGCGGGAAATGCAAAAATATATGTATGCCGACAAATACGGCAAAAGCACAATTTGCAACATATATTTTGACACACCTGATTTTTTACTGATAAGACGCTCGCTTGAACATCCCGTTTATAAGGAAAAGTTAAGATTGAGAAGTTACGGAGTTGCAAAACACGACAGCACAACTTTTATAGAAATCAAAAAGAAATATAAGCGTGTTGTCTATAAACGCAGAACCGAAATGAGTGAGAACGAGAGTATGCGTTATCTTTGCAACGGTGAACATATTGACGACAGTCAGATTTTAAGAGAAGTCAATTATTTTCTTGAACATTACAAAGGCATTGCACCGCAGGTTGTAATTTCATACAACCGAGAGGCCTTTTATTCAAAAAATGATTATGATTTCAGAGTAACCTTTGATGATAATATTCTTTGGCGTAACTATGATTTATCACTTTGTAAAGGTATTTACGGAACACCGATATTAAGAAACGATTATTCTCTTATGGAAATAAAGACAGGCACGGCAATTCCGCTGTGGATGACAAACATTTTAAGTGAAAACAAAATTTATAAAACATCTTTTTCAAAATACGGCAATGCTTATGTTGCAATTATGAGCGAAAGATCAAACGGAGGTAAAAAATATGCTTAATACATTATTTTCAGGAATTTTCACTTCAACAACCCAAACAATCGCAGTGCCGCAATTTCTGCTTTGCATAGCAGTTGCTCTTGTAATCGGCATTTTTCTTGCGGCGGTCTATTCATACAAAACCAAATACACAAAGAGCTTTGTTGTTACTCTTGCACTTTTACCTGCCGTAGTTTGTGTGGTAATTATGATGGTAAACGGTAATGTCGGTGCAGGCGTTGCTGTGGCAGGTGCTTTCAGCCTTGTAAGATTTCGTTCCGTGCCCGGCACCGCTAAAGAAATCGGCACAATCTTCCTTGCAATGGGTGCAGGTTTGATTTGCGGAATGGGTTATCTCGGATACGCAGTGCTGTTTTCATTAATTTTAGGAATTGCAATGTTTATCCTCAATAAAGTAAATATCGGTGCAGACAAAAGACTTGAGCAGGACAGAATATTAAAAATCACAATCCCCGAGGATTTAAATTATACAGGTGCTTTTGACGACCTTTTTGAAAAATATACCGTAAAATATGAAACGGTATCGGTAAGAACCGCTAATATGGGCAGTTTGTTCAAACTTACATATAATGTTACTCTCAAAAACCCGAACGATGAAAAAGATTTTATTGATGATTTGAGATGCAGAAACGGCAATCTTGAAATCAGTATGGCAAGACAGGAGATAACTAATAATGAGCTTTAATTTAAAAAGCAAAGGGAAATTTGCAGCATTGCTTGCGGCACTTATTATATCCGTAAGTGTAACAGGCTGCGCAAATACAGACGAAAAAACATCCTCGACAAATTCTTCAACTGTTACAAAAGACAGTGTTTCTACTGCTTCAATCGCTTCGGATGAATCTCTTGACAGCGATATGTTCACCGACCGTGACAAAGAGGTAGGCTATGATGAAAGTTCGGCGGTAATGGTTGCTTTTTCATCATCAGGTGCAACCGCAAGCTCTGACAGCGTTTCTGTCAGCGGAAGTAAGGTTACTATTAAAAGTGAGGGCACATATATAGTTACGGGTACAACATCCGACGGTCAGATTATTGTAGATGCCGACAATAAAACAAAAGTGCAGATTGTACTTAAAAACGCCTCTGTAACCTGTGAATCAAGTGCCGCTTTATATGTAAAACAGGCAGATAAGGTATTTGTAACAACTGCAAAAGACACAGAAAATACACTTGCGTCAACAGGTGACTATGTTCAGACAGATGACAACAATGTAGATGCGGCGGTATTTGCAAAAGATGATATTACCTTTAACGGAGAGGGCAAATTGACTGTAACTTCCGAAAAAGGTCACGGCATTGTTTCTAAAGATGATTTAAAACTTACAAGCGGAGAATACAATATTACAGCCGCAAGCCATGCATTAAGCGGTAAAAACAGTATCAGAATTGCAAGCGGTACTTATACTTTAACTTCGGGTAAAGACGGTTTGCACGCAGAAAATACAGACGATACTTCAAAAGGATTTGTGTATATAGCAGACGGTAAATTTACCGTTAATTGCAAAGGTGACGGCATTGATGCCGGTACGACGGCTCAAATTGAAAACGGCACATTTAATATTACTTCAAACAGAGATTCATCATCTTCAAGCTCAACAGATTCTGCAAGTGTAAAAGGAATAAAAGCAGGAGGAGATATTACAATCAGCGGAGGTACTTTTAATCTTACTTGCGAAGATGACGGTTTACATTCAAATTCAAATGTAACCGTATCAGGAGGTACTTTTACAATTTCAACAGGTGATGACGGTATCCACGCCGACAGCAAAACAAGCATCAGCGGAGGAATAATTAATATTACCGAAAGCTATGAGGGAATAGAGGGAACGGAAGTTGAAATTTCAGGCGGTACAATTAATCTGAAATCGAGCAATGACGGATTTAATGCCGCAGGCGGAAAAGACGAAAGCGGATTCGGTGGCGGATTTGACCGTGACAATTTCGGTTCATCAGATGCTTCCATTACAATATCGGGCGGCAAAATAACAATTGACGCTGACGGTGACGGAGTTGATTCAAACGGTTCGCTTACCGTTACAGGCGGGGAAACCTATGTTTTTGGCTCGACAAGCGGAGATAACGGAGCGGTTGATTATGACGGAGAAGCAACCATAACAGGTGGCATATTCATTGCCACAGGTTCATCCCAAATGGCACAGAACTTTGGAGAAAATTCAACTCAAGGTTCAATGCTTGTAAATACAAATTCGAGCGGTGAAATCACAGTCAAAAACAGTGGCGGTGATGTTCTTGTATCGTTCACACCTACCAAGACATACGCTTGTGTGGTTATCAGTTGCCCGGGTATTACAACAGGTCAGACATATACTGTAACGACAGGCGACAGTACAACAGAAGTTGAAATGACTTCTATCATATACGGTTCAGGCGGTATGGGTGGTTCCGGAAGTATGGGCGGCAGAAATATGGGCAACGGCGATATGAACGGAAACGAAATGGGCGGCCCGGGCGGAGATATGCGGGGCGGTCCTCAAATGAGATAAAATGAAAAACACAACTGTTCCGATGAGCAGTTGTGTTTTCCTTTTAGTCTAAAGTTGAATGTTTGTGATTTGTCAATTTGCAGGTAAAGAGGCAGTTGTCCAAAAATTCTGTTTGCATCTGTATTCAGTTATTATTTGCAATCATAATTTGTAACTGTGTAACATCGTTTACATTAATTTCGCCGTTTTCCTCAGTATCGGCATTTAAATTTTGAACAGCCGAAAGTTTTGAACCGCCTGAAATAGCTATCTGCAAATCGGTTGCATCTTTAATGTCAATTTTGTTGTTTAAGTCAATGTCGCCGAGCAGTGTGACTGCAAGTTCGGTTTTATTTGTAACAACTTTTATAACGAATGTGCCGCCAAGATTATCGTCACGCTCCGTTTTGTACCAATCGAGAAGGTCTGTCATAGTTCCGTTTTGATAAATAAAACTTTCGCCTTTTTGGCTTTCGTTTATAAATGCAAACTGGCCGTTTGATTTGTTAAGCCATTCACCGACGCCTATAGTATTTTTTTCGCTTTCATTATTTTTTTTAATTTTAACGGCGATTGCACCGTAAGTTACAGGTAAGTCAAAATCGTTTGTATCAATATTTAAATATCCGCTGTACGGAACTTTTCCGCTGTTTAATTTAGTCCATTTGGTTTCATCTGACACAGGAATTTTATTTTCGGCAGGTACATAGTAGATTTCATAGTCGGAATTTTTTGCGGTGGTTTCAAACATTACCGAATCAAGTTTGTTGTAACCCTCGGAAAAATTAAAAAGATTAAGATATGTGACGCTGTCATCATTTATGTAGTTAAATTCATATGTTGCACCGTAAATTTCATTTTGCATAAGTTTAACATCATCGGTGATTTCCGTGACATCTTCAACAGCAAAATTGTATTTAAAGGTACTGCTAAACAAATAAGAATCTTCGTATGAAAGCCAAAAGTAACCGTTTAAAGTGTTGTAATCGCCCCAACTGTTTTTTACAAGCCATGCTCCGTCATTTTCGGGTAAAACACCGTTTATTGCTTTGAAATTTTCCTTTGAATAATTATCATCCCATCCGACAATAGCTATTGCATGACCTGTGGATTTTGGAGAACCTTGCGGACAGAAATACGCTGTTCTGTCATTATTTTCGTAATAAGGACTGTGAGAATATGCCGCATAGATTGAGCCGTTATCCATAATCTCCTGCTTAATTTCTTCTTGTGTACAATCGTCGAGGTATTTTATAGCGGTCGCCCCGTAATTTACAAAAGCGGAAAGGTCTTTGTCGGGAGTATATTTTTCTGCAAGAGTGTCGTAGTCGCTTTGTTCGATTCCGCCTTGCCAGGAACTTAAATATCCGAGTGCGGTAAATGCATAGCCGTCGGAAGTGACATTGCGCTGCCAGCCTTTACCGTTGCTTTTTGTTGTTGCCCAAAGGTTCATATGCTCGGCAGAAAAATTATTAGCCGTAAAATCTTTTTTTAAAAGTTTTGTTTCAAGCACCGAGAGCGAGGAATATATCCAGCAATCGTTGTATTTTTGGCTTTTCGGAGAATTTACAATGCCAAGCTCCACTGAACTGTATGCAGACGGAATATCATTTTTTGTATTGTCTGAAGTTTTAATTTGAAATCTACTTAATATTTTTGAATTGTTATCAATGCTTGCGGCATTAGCCGATACGCTTACAGCAGAAAATATCATAAGTGCAGATACTGTCGCCGTTATCGCCTTAATAACAGGTGATTTTATCATTTTACATTCACACCTTTTTGTTTATATATATCAAATTTTATTATATCAAAAATTTTCTTTCTTGTAAAGAATATAAACGCTGTTTATACACAAGATAATAGCAATATTTACAGATAAAAGGGGCGACTTTATGGAACTTAGAACTGACCTTGCGGTAGAAGCTCGTGAAATAGCGGGAGAAGATGTCGGAGGCGTGGATTTTGTTCAGTACAGTGAAAACGGACTTGATATTTCAAGACTTGAAGTAAAAACAAGAAAAGCCAGGCAGCAGCTCGGAAAAGAAGAGGGTACTTATATAACAGTAGAACTTCCGTCACTTACCGATAATTTTACCGAAACCGATGAAAGACTTATTACTATAGGAAAGGAAATTCGCAGGCTTTTGCCGGTAAACGGTCTTGTACTTGTAGTAGGACTCGGAAATCCTGAAATCACTCCCGATTCTCTCGGCCCGAAAACAAGCTCCAGAGTGCTTGCTACAAGGCATATTTCGGGTGAGATTGCAAGAAGCACCGGTCTTGACCGCTTAAGACCGGTTGCGGTTATGGCAACGGGAGTAACAGGGCAGACGGGCATTGAAACAGGCGAATATATATTGAGTATTGTAAGAAGAATAAAACCGAATGCAGTTGTTGTAATAGACGCACTTGCATCACGCAGACTTGAAAGACTCGGCTGTACTTTGCAAATAAGCGATACAGGAATTTCACCCGGGGCGGGCGTTGGAAATCACCGTACAAAGATTAACAAAGAAACTATAGGAGTACCCGTAATAGCAATAGGAGTGCCCACGGTTGTAGATGCAGCCACATTTGCATCTGACCTTTTAAGCGTCAATGACCCGCACAGGGCAAGACAGAAAATCACACCGCAGGGCAGGCAGATGGTAGTAATACCGAGGGAAATAGATTTGCTTACCGAGAGAGCCTCAAGACTGATTTCATTTGCGCTTAACGGCGCACTTCAAAATGAATTTAATATTTCCGAGCTTGTTTCGCTTATGTAGGAATTCGGTCATACATTAAAATCATCGGCATATATTTTTATGAGGCGGTGATTTTGTGAAAAAGTTAGGAGCATTAAAAATAACGGCGTCGATTATCCTTGTATCGACTGCCGTTTTCTGCGTTTGTCGGAGAATGCCGGAGTGCTTTGCAAGCGACAAACCTGCGGCGCTTGCGGTTGCGGCGCTTACTCTGTCCGACGGTACATATAAATTATCCGATACTGAAACTACAACCCTTGCCAATACCGATACCACACAAAAGAAACAGGAGGAAACACAGCCGATTACGAAACCTGTTACGATTACAAGAAATCTAAACGGAGAAAAAGACAAAAGCGGATATTATGATTCTTTCGGAAACCATGACGGAGAGGCGGTTTACGATATTCTTGCCGAACAGATTGGTGCGAACGGTGTAAAATGCGGTACGGCTTATGTGAAAAACAATACGGGACTTGATTACGATTTTGATTCCGCTTTAAACAGTGAACTGCCTTTTGATGTCGATTCAAACGGAACGGCACAGGTGCTTATTTATCATACGCACACAAGTGAAAGTTATATGGACGAAGATGTTGATTATTTTTACGAAAGCTATTATTCACGCACGCAGAATAATGATTATAATGTAACGGCTGTGGGAGATGCTATTACCGATGTGCTTAATAAGCGAGGAATAAAAACTATGCACGATACCACGGTGCACGACTCAACATACAGCGGTTCTTATGACAGAAGTGCGCAGACCGTTGAAAGTATTATGGAAACCAACACGGATATTAAGGTAATAATTGATATTCACCGTGACGCAATCGGTACTGAAACTCAAAAGGTAAAACCTGTTTTTACATATGACGGTAAGCAGGGAGCACAGATAATGATTCTTTCGGGTTGCGATACCGACGGCGAGATGAATTTTTTAAGCTGGGAGAATAATCTTAATTTTGCGCTTAAAATTCAAAATAAAGCGGAAGAAATGTATCCGGGTATGACAAGACCGCTGAATTTCGGATATTTTGCGTACAACGAGTATATTTGCGACGGTTCTTTGCTTATAGAAATAGGAACAGACGCAAATACAATAGAAGAGGCGGAATACAGCGGAGAATTGCTCGGAAATGTGCTTTATGAGGTGCTTAAACACGGGTTATAATTTAATGTAAAAATAGCTTGCAATATATTGCGACTTTTGGTATAATTTTAATATATGTGTCCGCAAGGAGTAATGTAATGAAAAAATACAGAATTTCAAAATCTGCTGTCTGTGTGCTGTTTGCGGTATTGTTTATGTTTGTTGTTGCAATCAGTGCCTATGCTGTAGACATTGACGGTGACGGAATTGATGACGGAGATATAGTTGAAACAGAGGCATATACAGACCCTGAATATACAGAACCGTATACCGAACCCGAAACTTATCCCGAAACCGAACCTGAATATACAGAGCAACCGACTGAATATTATACCGAAGAAGTTACAGAAGAATATACGGAACCTGTATATACAGAAGAACCTACAGAGCCGTATTACGAAGAAACAACAGAATATGATTTTAATAATAATGTAGTCAATGAAACGGTGTCGCCTACACAGCTTTCAACTTCAAAAGTAAGTACAAAGCGTTACGAAACCAATGATGCCGCAGGTGTTGTATATTGGGTTTGCGTAATTGTAGGTATAATTGTTTTGATTTTCGTATTGCTCAGTACAAAAATATCTTATGCGCTTGAACGCAGAAGAGAGCAGAGAGATATTTATTCTTCATAAGGAGAGCAGTATGGAAAAAATTAAAATTGGAAATGTAGAATTTAAGTCCCGTGCCGTACTTGCTCCTATGGCAGGCATTACAGACAGGGCGTACCGTGAGCTTTGCGTGGAATTTGGCTCCGCCTATTGCGTAAGTGAAATGGTCAGTTCAAAGGCGCTTTCTTTCAACAGTAAGAAAAGTGAGGAGCTTATGGAAATTTCCGACTATGAACGCCCCTGCGGTATTCAGATTTTCGGAGATGACCCTAAATGTATGGCTGATGCGGCTGTTCATTCTATGGAAAACAAGCCCGATATTATTGATATAAATATGGGTTGTCCCGCACCTAAAATCAGTTCAAACGGCAGCGGTAGTGCTTTGATGAAAAATCCACTGCTTTGCGGTGAAATTGTAAAGGCAGTTACAAGTGCCGTTGATGTACCTGTTACGGTCAAAATTCGTAAAGGCTGGAACAATTCTGCCGTAAATGCGGTTGAAGTTGCAAAAATCTGTGAACAGGCAGGCGCAGCGGCAATTACAATTCACGGAAGAACAAGAGAACAGTATTATAAACCTCCTGTCGATTATGATATTATAAAAGAGGTTAATAATGCGGTGTCAATCCCCGTAATTGCAAACGGCGACATAACCTCTGCAAAAATAGCAAAGGAAGTTATGGATTACACAGGCTGTCAGCTTGTTATGGTTGGACGGGCCTCTTTGGGAAATCCGTGGATTTTTTCGGAAATAAATGCTTATCTTGAGAATCCCGACTGTATTATAAAAGCACCTACTCTTGAAGAAAAACTCAATGTAATGTGCCGACATATTGAAAAAATGGTTGAATACAAAGGCGAGCATATGGCTATGCTGCAGGCAAGAAAACTTATAGCAGGTTATTTTAAGGGAATGCGCGGTGCGGCAGAACTCAGAAATCAATCAGGAAAAGTGTGTACTCTTAATGATTTGTACGCACTGAAAAATAAGGCTTTATCATCTGTTTATGATGCTTAAACTTATATATTTTTAGATTAAGGAGAATAATTATGAGTGAAAAAACAAATATTGCAGCTCTTGACTATCTCAACAGCTATGATCCTGCTGTTGGCGAGGCAATGACTGCGGAACTTAAAAGACAGAGAAGAAATCTTGAGCTTATTGCAAGCGAAAATATCGTTTCTCCTGCTGTAATGGCAGCAATGGGCAGCTTACTTACAAACAAGTATGCAGAAGGTTATCCGGGAAAGCGTTACTACGGCGGTTGCCAGTGCGTTGATGTTGTTGAGGAAATCGCACGCAAGAGAGCTTGCGAACTTTTCGGCGCAGAACACGCAAATGTTCAGCCACATTCGGGTGCACAGGCTAACACAGCAGTTTACTTTGCTATGCTCAACCCGGGCGATACAGTTATGGGTATGAACCTTAACGAGGGCGGTCATCTTACACACGGTTCACCTGTAAACATTTCAGGTAAGTATTTTAACTTTGTTCCTTACGGTGTTGACAGCGTAACACACAGAATTGACTATGATAAGGTTCTTGAAATTGCCAAGGAATGTAAGCCAAAACTTATTGTAGCCGGTGCGTCTGCATATCCAAGAATTATTGATTTTGCAAAACTCCGTGAAATTGCCGATGAAGTAGGCGCATATCTTATGGTAGATATGGCTCACATCGCAGGCCTTGTTGCGGCAGGCGTTCATCCAAACCCTGTTCCGTACTGTGAATTTGTTACATCCACAACTCATAAAACACTCCGTGGTCCGAGAGGCGGTCTTATCCTTTGCCGTGAAGAGTTTGCTAAGCAGATTGACAAGGCAATTTTCCCTGGTACACAGGGTGGTCCTCTTATGCACACAATTGCGGCTAAGGCAGTTTGCTTTGGTGAAGCATTAAAGCCTGAATTTAAAGAGTACGGTGCAAAGATTGTTTCTAACTGTAAGGCTCTTGCGGAGGGACTCCTTAAGAGAGGTAATAAGCTTGTTTCGGGCGGTACAGACAACCATGTACTTCTTATGGATCTTCGTGATACAGGTGTTACAGGTAAAGAGCTTGAGGCTCGTCTTGATGAGTGTTATATTACAGTAAATAAAAACACTATTCCGGGTGAACCGCTTTCTCCGTTCGTAACAAGCGGTGTTCGTATAGGTACTGCCGCTGTTACAACAAGAGGTCTTAACGAAGAGGATATGGACAAGATTGCCGAGTATATTACACTTGTTCTCAATGATTTTGAAAACAGTGCCGACAAGGTAAGAGCAGGCGTTGAAGAAATCTGCAAAAAGTATCCGCTTTACGAATAATAAAATTCGGTATATTTTCCGTTCCGTCAAATTTAAGGCGGAACGGATTTTTTTGCTAAAAATCTTGACAAATTCTACGAACAAATGTACTATGAAATATATACTAAATTTGAAATGAGGCTGATTATATGAATACTCCTCTTGCAGACAGAATAAGACCGCAATCTCTTGATGATATTGTGGGGCAAAAGCATTTGCTCGGAGCGAATAAGCCACTGCGAAAAATAATTGAAAGCGGAGAAATTCCGAATCTGATTTTTTACGGCCCGTCAGGAGTGGGAAAAACAACTCTTGCTACATATATAGCTAAAAGAACGAACAGAACTCTGAAAAAACTCAACGGCACGACCGCATCAACATCCGACATAAAAGAGGTAGTTTCGGAGTTGAACACTTTTTCGGGAATGAACGGCATTTTACTGTATCTTGACGAAATTCAGTATTTTAATAAAAAGCAGCAACAGGTTTTGCTTGAATATATAGAAAACGGTTCGATTACGCTTATTGCATCAACTACCGAAAATCCGTATTTTTATGTATATAATGCTATTTTAAGCCGTTCGACTGTTTTTGAATTTAAACCGGTACCGCCCGAAGAAATAGAAAGAGCTGTGCAGAGAGCGGCGGAAATTATTTCCGAGGAACAGGAGGTAGAGGTGGATTTCCCCGAAAGTTGTCGTAAAAAAATCGCTCATGGCTGCGGCGGTGATGTAAGAAAAGCTATGAATGCGGTTGAACTTGCTATTCTTGTGGCTGACGAAGTTGACGGAGTAAAAAAAGTCAGCGAAGAAAGTGTTGCGGAACTTGTACAAAAAAGCGCCGTGCGTTATGACAAGGACGGTGACGAGCATTACGATATAATTTCCGCATATCAAAAAAGTATGCGTGGCAGTGACAGTAATGCGGCTTTGCATTATCTTGCAAGGCTGCTTGAGGCAGGGGATTTGCCGAGTGCGTGCAGAAGACTTATGGTGTGTGCCTGCGAAGATGTAGGACTTGCGTATCCACAGCTTATTCCTATTGTAAAATCATGTGTGGATATTGCACAGGCTGTCGGCTTGCCGGAGGCGAGAATACCGCTTTCAGACGCAGTTATAATGGTATGCAATGCGCCGAAATCCAATTCCGCATATATGGGGATTAATCGTGCAGCACAGGATTTAAAAGCAGGCAATTACGGTCCTGTACCAAGACAGCTTCAAAATATGCACTATGACGGGGAAGATAATAATAACAAAGGACAGTTTTATAACTATCCGCACGATTATCCGAACCATTATGTAAATCAGCAATATTTGCCGGACATTATCCGTGACAGAGTTTATTACGAATACGGTGACAACAAAAACGAACAGGCATATAAGAACTATTGGGATAAAATTAAGAACAGATAGTATTATAGATAGTCACAAAAACAACATCTTGTATTTGTGCATATTGATATTAATAAATGCTTTTTCTCACCTTTTTGTTGAATATATACAAATATAGACTAATAAATTTGGCTGTAAGAAAATCAAAATAATTCTCAAAAAGAAAAAAGTATTAGCAAACATTGTTGTATAATATAATTGTCAGAACGTGGGATTATATTATCCACAAAAACCATAACAAAAAATTTGGAGGAAATTCTTATGGTAACAACAAAGCACAAGGTACTCAGCTTAATACTTTGTATTATGCTCGCAGTATCAGCAGTTTGTGCAGGCAGTATGGCAGTATCAGCAGCAACAGGCGATACTGTATACGTTCGTGCAAACAACGGCTGGGCCAATCTGTACTGCTATATGTGGACAGATGGTGCAGGCAACAACGCAGCATGGCCTGGTGAGGCTATGACTAAGGTTGAAGATGACGTTTATGCTTACACTCTTTCGGGTGATTTTAAGAATGTTATTTTCAACAACGGCAGCGGCAATCAGACAACAGACCTTACTTATGCAGGCAACGGTCAGATTTATGACCTCAGCACAGGCAAATGGTCAGCTTACTCTGATGTAACTAACCCAACACAGGCAACATCATCAACTAAGCCGACACAGGCTACACAGCCGGCAACTTCTTCGGGCAATGCAAAACCAATTTACTGCCAGAATGATGCAGGTTGGTCAAATGTATATTGCTATATGTGGAACAGCACCACAGAGAGCAACGCTGCATGGCCGGGCAAACCAATGACTGAAATCGGCGATAATGTATGGTCTTATACTCCTAATAAGGCTTATAAGAATGTTATCTTCAGTTCAGGCAGCAATAAGTCAAATGACCTTACAGTAGGTTCAGGCGACCTTTACAACAACAAGACAAATACTTGGTCTGTATATGATACAAGTGATATTCAGGTAACTTCTTATAAAGCAGACCCATCGAGCACAATTTATACAGGTACAGCTGTTACACTTTCAACAACAGCAAATAGCCTTGTAAATGCTACTATCAGCTATCAGATTTCTGTAAACGGCAAGGTAGTATCTCCTATGAGCTCGGCAAACTCGTATGTATGGACACCATCAGCAGTTGGTGAATATACAATCAAGTTTGAGTATTCTGACACAAAGGGCAACACAAACGAGCGTTCACTCACACTTACTGTTGCAGATGACTCAACACTCGTTAAGCCTGTTATTAAAAATGTAACACCTCTTAATCTTAACTTTATCAAGCTCAACACAAAAGCTACAGTTAAAGTTCTTGCAGGCGGCGGTAATACAGGTACAAACCTTCTTTTCTATAAGTATGTAGTTACAGATCCAAACGGTAATAAGAATATTCCTTATTACACACTTAACGATTCATACTCATTTGTACCAACAGTAAAGGGAACATACACAGTTGAAGTATATGTTGAAGGTTCTGACAACTCAAAGGTTTCAAAGACTTATACTTATACAGCTGATTCGAATGTACCGACTACAACACAGCCGACTACATCTGTTATTCCTACAACAACATCACCAAAACCAACCACACCAAAACCAACCACACCAAAACCAACAACACAGCCTACAACTTCAGTACAGCCTACAACAACTCCGTTTATGCTTGGCGACTGCGACGGTGACGGCAAAGTTAATGTAAACGATGCTACATATCTCCAGATGATCATTGCTGAATACAGCGGTATGAAATATGATTTCAAGACATGTGATGTTGACGGTAACGGTGTTCTTGATGTTATAGACGCTACAATGATTCAGAAGATGGTTGCAGAAAAGTAATTTTTAAAACATACGACGATTAACTAAAATAAATTGAGGTACTATTATGACAAAGATTAAAAAATGGTGTGCATTAGTACTTTCTGTAATGCTTGTTATTACAGCAGGCATAGTATCTGTAAACGCTGCTGACGCTGACGCTACAACTGAAGAGGTTGGTGCTGCATCAGCTGAAACAGGCATTACTATACATTATCAGAACAGTGAACTTGCACAGCCATATGTTTACCTTTGGAATTCACTTCCAACAAACAGCGCAATGTCAGATTCATATCCTGGTGAAAAAATGACTGCCTCTTCAAACGGTTGGTTTACTTATGTAATCAACGATGTTACGGCTGTAAATATGATTTTTACAGATAAAGACGGCAAACAGTATTCACCTGAATTAAGAAGAACTACCGGTGAGTGGTGGTACAAAAACAAGAGATGGACAAAGTACAATCCTGATGAAATTGACCCTGTTGATTCAGTGGATATGCGTGAAGAGTCTATCTACTTTGTTATGACAACCCGTTTCTATGACGGAGATACAGGCAATAATGTTCATTGCTGGGATGACACACAGGCAAATAACCCTGATTCAGACCCTGCATGGCGTGGTGACTTCAGAGGTCTTGCAGACAAGCTTGACTATATAAAGGCACTTGGCTTTACAGCTATCTGGATTACTCCTGTAGTTACAAACGGTTCGGGCTATGATTATCACGGTTATCATGCTATGGACTTCTCAACCGTTGATGTACGTTATGAGAGTGATGATTTTACATACCAGGATCTTATTGATGAGGTTCACGCAAAAGGTATGAAGATTGTTCAGGATGTAGTTTTCCAGCATACCGGTAACTTCGGTGAGGCTTATTTCTGCAATCTTTTTGAAAAAGATACAACAAAAGACCTTTCAAATCTTGAAGAGTCAATGATTCCTACAGACTTACTTCTTGACACATACGGACTTAATTCAGCAGAGGAATACTGGGCACAGAAGCCTGGAATTCAGTATTCTGAAAGACTTAACCTTATGAAGAATACAACATACTCTTCGGATGTAGGTAACTCAACAGGTAGCTTGCCGGATGCAAAAGATTATGATTCTGCAAAGATTTCAAATTCTGACACATTTAATGCAAACAACTATTATCATACAGGTTATTTCCAGAGCCTTAACTGGGACGACTGGACCTGTAAATTTGCTCAAATCGCAGGTGACTGTGTTGACCTCAACACAGAAAATCCGGCAGTAGCAGAACACATCGTAGATGTATACTCAGACTATATCAATATGGGCGTTGACGGTTTCCGTGTTGATACAGTAAGACATATTCCAAGACTTGCACTTAACCTTATGTACAATGACCAGCTTTATGCTGCTGCAAAGGCTTCGGGTAACAACAACTTCCTTATGTTTGGCGAAATCTGTACTCGTTACACACAGATTTGGTATCGTGGCCACGCAGAGGAATCTACACCTTACTACACTTGGAAAGAGTCAAACAATAAGTGGGCTGATTTATGGAGTTACGGCACTTCTGCTGAAGATATCAACAACAATATGAATGTTGTATTTGATCATTATCTCGCAGAAGATGATCCTACAGATCAACCTACTTCAGACAATGCTTTCTTAAACGGTATTACATACCACACACCTGACAGATCTATGGCATCGGGTATGGAGGGTATTGACTTCCAGATGCACAGAATGTTTGGTAACGCAAGCAGTGCTTATAACTTTGCTAAGAGCACAGACCAGTATTATAATGATGCAACATACAATGTAATGTATGTTGATTCTCATGACTATGCTCCTGAACAGCCTGATGAAAAGAGCCGTTTTGCTGGCGGTACACAGACTTGGGCTGAGAACCTTGACCTTATGTTTACATTCCGTGGTATTCCATGCGTTTACTATGGTTCGGAGGTTGAGTTCCAGAAGGGCGCAGTTATTGATGTTGGTCCTAACGCTCCTCTTTCAACAACAGGTCGTGCTTACTACGGCGATTATCTTGAGGGTAATGTAACAGCTACAGACTTTAGCGAGTACACAGCTTCTGGTACAGTTGCTGAAACACTTGCAAGCCCGCTTAGCGTTCATCTTTCAAAGCTTAATGCTATCAGAAGAGCTATCCCTGCTCTTCAGAAAGGTCAGTACACAGCTTCTGAATCTTATGTAACAGGTGGCGATATGTCTTATATCCGCCGTTATACAAGTGCAGAAGACGGTATTGACAGCCTTGCACTTGTAACAGTTTCAAGTGGTGCTACATTTAAGAATATTCCTAACGGCAGATATGTTGACGCTGTTACAGGTGATGTTCAGAATGTAACAAACGGAACACTTACTGTTTCAGATATCGGTAAGGCAAATATGAGAGTTTATGTATGTTGTGCAAACGGCTTTACAGGCATTGACGGTCAAATCGGTGGCACATCATCTTTCCTTAAATAATAAATAATTTTTATTGCATTGCGGCACTCGTTTGAGTGCCGCTTTTGCGTTGTAATTCGTGGTTATTTATTAAAGTTTGGGTAAATTATGGTTTTGTGGAATAAATTGGAAAAGCAATTATAAAAATTTGGTCAACCTTTTCAAAGGTTGTGGGTGTGGGCAAAGCCCACAAATACTGGCTCTTTGTCAATAGTTGGGGTAATCCGAAAAATGAAATAAAGATATTTAACAAGCGGCAGAAAATGAAATGCTCCCCTTTTGTTAGACAATGAGGTATAATATAAATATACCGTAATTA
>OIWM01000346.1_pt1 | contig 57308 bp, 58 predicted proteins | sample 1587451 | NCBI WGS metagenome assembly OIWM01 (sample SAMEA3888907, study PRJEB22519) | human gut metagenome | biome: human gut; feature: human-associated habitat; material: faeces | place: Denmark | collected 2011 | reverse complement strand
GCTAAGCGGGGGAAAATCTGGAGATAACTTCAAAGGATTACCTATCGCAAAAGCTTTTTGAAATGACAGCACCGTACTTTGAAAAGAAGGGCTTTTATGTCAAGGCGGTCAATTTCCTCGATATGGCGCACTCGGATGGCTGGAACTGCCTTGCAGGGCTGGACACCAATCCTGACCTTGTGACAACCGTGGCCAACACCATCATTCAGAATACCTCCGGCCCCAAAGAAGCTGATGACTTCTGGAGCCGTGCGGAATTAAATCTCCTCATGGCACTCATCCACTATGTCTGCAACAAGAAGGATGATCGAGGCAATCTTCTCCCCTTGGAGCAGCGCAGCCTTGGCGACGTCTATAAGATCCTCGCCTATAAAAGTGTCAACGAAATCAACCGCACCTTAGCGGAGCTCCCGCCGGAGCACCCAGCCAAAGGTCCTCACGGCCTTTTCCTGAAGGCTCGGGAAAATCTCTGGGGCAACATCATCATCGGCCTTGGCAACCGCCTTGCGGTCTTTCAGAACCCGCTGGTGGACAAGATCACCCGCAACCATGATGTTGATCTTTTTCTTCCAGGACAGCGGCCATGTGCCTACTTTGTTATCATCTCGGCACAGGACAGCGCCTACCGCTTTCTAAGCTCTCTCTTTTTCTCCCTGACCTTTCCGCAGCTATCCAACTACGCGCGTCTCCACGGCGGGCGCCTTCCGGTGCTGACAAACTTCTGTTTGGAGGAATACCTCAACATCGGCTACATGGAGGGGATCTCCGATGTTTTCAACTCTATCCGCGGCTTCAATATGTCTGTTCAGGTGGCTGTACAGAGTCTCTCTCAATGGAAAGAGAAGTATCCGGGGATGGAGTGGGAAAATCAGCTTGGTTCCTTTGACATGACCATCTACATGGGTTGCAATGATATGACGAGCGCTGAATACTTTGCTAAAAAGTGCGGCAAGGTCACGATCTCTGTCACCAACAACCAGTTTCCCTTAGCTCCGCTTTTCTCTCCCGTTTACAGTACGACCCGTCCATACTCGCAGACCCGCAGCAATACTCAGCGAGATCTTCTCCAGCCCGATGAATTCTTACGGCTGGACAAGTTTAAGTGCATTGTAATGTTCAACCACTATAAGCCTGCCGAGCTCTACAAGATCATGCTGGAGGAGCTGCCGGCGTACAAGGAACTTGTAAAGTGCAGCGTTTTTGATTATGTGCTGGAGTGGAAACGGCGGGAGGATGAAAATAAAAAACGTACGCCTCAAAAAGCTGCGAGTGTTCCGCACGAAACTTCTGCAGGGCACTCTTCTCAGGCGGCTGTACATTTTGTGCCGCATGAGAACACGTCGGAGAAAAAGCAGGTGCCTGACAGAGAAAAAGCCTGCTCACGCAAGCCACATGCGGTAGCGATGCCTCGACAGAAATCGGGTGAGCAGTGTATTTACGATTTCTCAGACATGAAGGAGGGAACTTCGCCGGAGGACATTGGACTTGTGGAAATGACCCGCTCTGCCGTCATTGGAGAAGATGATTCCGATTTAGAGGAACTGGATGACCCAAGCCGGATACCGCCCGGCCGCGGCATATAGCAAGGCAACGAAAGCTATTGCAATAGAAAATTAGAAAATGTGCGTTCTTACTAATATCCTACATGAAATTAGCGGGAAAGTTTTGCTGGATATGTTTTATGAAAGGGAAAAGACACTGACTCACGATGCCTGCATCTTTTCCCTACGTCGCAAAAGAGAAACCATCGTGCGGACTATGCCCGCACGCTCAATAAGGAGGTACCTGCGATGAGGGCAGCGAAAATGAAGGAACGGCCATCCTTTCAGCTGATGGTCCAAACAGATGTGCAAAGCATCTATCACATGCAGATGCCCCGCTGGCTTTTTTCAGACACGCGCTATTGTGAGATGAGCTTGGATGCAAAAGTGACCTACACCTTTCTTTTGAACCGCTTCCAGCTCTCGCGCAGGAACGGCTGGGTCAATGAGCGCGGCGAGGTCTTTGTGATCTTTCCCCGTAAGGCTCTTGCCAAAGAACTGCGAATCTGCGAGCAGCGTGTGACGGCAGCTTTCAAAAAGCTGGTGGAGCTGGAACTCGTCTGGGAAAAGCGCTGCGGCCGTGGCGATGCCAATCAGATATATCTTGCTTATGTGACGCCGCAGGATGATCCCAACTACACCAGTGCGCCTTTTACCGCGCCGGAGAAGAGCAGCGGTTCAAGAACCTCTGATTCTGAGCCTCTTGAAGGTGTGGAAAAATCCGCACCTTTGCAAGACCCGCAGAATCTGCATTTCAAGAACAGTGAATTCTGCGGTTTTAGAACCGCAGAGAGCGTTGCTGCAGAAGCGCAGAAAGTGATGCCAAGTAAGAAAGAAAAAAGAAAGATTGATTGTAGTCAGATAGAAGTCAGTCCGTATGTTCTGGAACCTGCACATGACGGACTGACGGACGAAGAAAGAGAGGATGATTTTCTGAACATTCTGGATGCCTGTGAGCTTACCGGTTTTACGCCGGGAACAGCACTGGTGTTTGAAAATGCCATTGAGCGCCTTTATTACTCCGACAGCTACCGCATCGGAAACGCCACACTGCCGCAAAGCCGCGTGCGGGCAAAGCTGAGGCGGCTGGACGGTATGATCCTGCGGGAGGCAGAGCGAAAGCTCCATGAAAATCAGGAACAAAACGTGAAAAACAGCACGGCCTACACCATGGCCGTGCTGTTCAACTGTATTGCCGAAAGTGAGAGCGATTTGATGGTTGATCCATACCTCAATGCGCTTTCGTCAACGGCGTGAGAGGAGGTAAGGGATGTGCTACTGTCCAATCAGCAAAAATACATCATTTCAGTGCTCCGACAGATCAAATATATCCGCTCATGTCAGCTCTACGCGCTTACAGCGCAGCATTACCAGCCGCAGGGGATCGAGATCTCTCAGCATCGCATGGACGTTATGCTGCGTCAGCTGCGAGCTGGAACAAATTTTGTGAGGCTTCAGGAAGACATAGTGTGCTACGGAAAGCGCACGGTAGATCCCCGGTACTTAGAGGCTATCGACGTCATGCTGGAACTGAGCGGCTGTGATCCGTCGTTCTTTTCATCAGAGCGGTTGGAAAGCCCTTTCCTGCTTCGATTCACAGGCAGCGGCGAGGAGCTGTCCTATCTTTTTACGGTCGCATGGCTGGATACGCCTGAGCGTATCCGTGCGACATCGCGCATGAAGGGAGAGAGAATCATCTGGATTTCTGACCACCGCGATAGCCGCGGTATTGTGCTCCCACGCCATCATATCTTTGCCGTCTGTCAGGAGGACGGTACTCATCGCTTTTTTGGTTCACACGAGCCGGAAAAAATATAACAACAGGAGGATAACATTATGGCAAGAAAAAAGATCGTTCTCGAAGAGGAAGTTTCCAAGTCTGCCATGGCAGAAGAAACCACAGCGGCCAACGTGGACGATGCAGCACACACTGATCTGAGGCCTGGCAGCAATGCAGAAGAAAGCGCCACTTCGGAAGCAGTTCCCACAGAGACTTTGCTTGAGGGCATCAGCAGAAATGATGCCGAAGGTTCAGTGCAGACGGAGAAGCCGGAAAGTGTTTCTGCAGAGAAGTCCATGGAGGAAGCAATGCCAGTAGAGGCCGCTTCTGCTTCGGAGGAGGAATTGCCCACCGAAAGTGAATGTGCAGATGCATCTATTGAGGAAATGACTACTGAGCCGGAAAGCGCATCGGATGCCCTTAGTGAAGCAGCGATTCTGCACGATGCAGGCGAAGGAGGCAATAGCGTCTCGGACATGGTGCCCCAGGAAATTTCAGAACTGCACGACGAGGCAGAGGCGGCGGAGTACAGCGTAGATTTCTCTGAAGAACCAGAGACGGTGTCTCCGGAGAGCACACCTATTTCCAGCATCGAAGAGAGTGACTGGGGTTTCCAGGAGCCGAAGAAAGAGATTGCCGAAGAGAAAGTGATCGAGCCGGCGCTGGAGACGCCCGTGTCCGTTGAGGCTCCGAAGGCTGCACCTAAGAGTGATCGGCAGCTTTTCTACGAGCTGAAGTTCAATAATCTCGATCGCGGCCTGACCCCAGATGAGCGGCAGGAATGGAACTCTATTTATGCCTCCTACCGCGGACGCAGTGCTATCACCGGTACGATTATCGGCGTAGACCCGCATTCTATCTATGTGTGGAACCCGGAGACAGAGAGACGAGAGAAGAAGACCATGTATTGCGCCATTGTAGTGCCCTACCGTGTACGCATTGTAATTCCGGCCTCGGAAATGTGGGAAGCAGGAAATGAGCGTCCTGACTATGTGCTGCAGAATATGGTCGGTGCGAGTATCGATCTTGTTATCATCAAGGTCGAACGTGAAGCGGGCTTTGCTATTGGATCTCGTCGTCTCGCAAGCCGCAGTCAACGATATTTCTTCGCTCACCGCGAGGATCTTCACCGTATCGGCAGCCGCGTAAAGTGTCGGATGCTGGCGGTCGGTCCTCGACGCTGCCTTGTTGACTGCTATGGACATGATCTTGACCTCACTCAGCGCGAAATGCGCTATGCTGCCATTCCTGATCTGCGGGATGAATATCATCCCGGCATGGAGTTAGAGAGCGTTGTCAAGGTTTATGATCCCGCTAAAGATGAACTGGTTGTCTCCATCAAGGAAACGGAAACGAATCCCATCCTTGGAGCGGAACAGCGTCATCCCGTAGGCTCGCGCCGCCTTGCAGTCATTTCGGGGAAGTATGGTGGAGGCGTTTTTTGCAATCTGCCAGATGGCGTAGTCTGTATGTGCAATTACTCCTTCCAGCACGAGGACTCTGACTTTATGGTGGGAGAAAACGTAATGCTGGTTGTGCAGCGTTACAACGAAGAAAAACTCCAGATGTTCGGGAAGATCCTGAGTAAGTGGTAAATGAAAATGCTCCCTCTGCGTGAGACTTTGTGACAAAGCACTGTCAAACGTGGAGGGAGCATAGTCATTTAGGGCTTTAATACAAAGAGAAAATTCCTACCACTGTCTATACCACGCGAAGGCATCTTCTGCTACGAACAGGCATTGATGACTAACACAGACAGCCTCTTAATTCCACCAATGGCGTATGTACGAGTAAGCGTATATTCATTATTGTTGTTCTTATATCCAGGACAAACCGCAAGACAGTGCGCTGTTGTTCCATCTACAACATTAACTGAAGCCAAAGCAGTAGGAGGTACTTATTCCATACGATGAAATAGGTGAAAAACAATTTCCTGCAACGAGAAACAACTGAACAGCAGGCATGTTTGTCGCATCTCACAACTATGATTAAATGCGCGAGGAGATTCAACAAATATTAAAACGACTTTAATTTAGCAAGCGAGTACGATTTTGTGAATTCTCAGGGATACAAGAATCGTTCAGGACACAAAGGACAGTGGATAGTTATAGGGGGGGAACTTTATCTGTAGTATGTTCTTTTTGAGAGTGAATAATCGCTTCATATGCGCATTTTGTTAGATTTAGTTCTTTGCAAATATCAGAAACCGACATGCCTTCACTTATGGGCAAACAGCGGTTACTGATACAGACGGTTTCTTAGTTCCATCAATGGCGTATGTAAGAGTAAGAGTATATTCTTTTCCACTTACAGCAGCAGCATAGTCACCGATGATGGTAAGACTACCTTTTCCAGAATCGCTCCAAGATGTCAATTTTCGACCATTCTGGTAAAGAGTTAATGTTGCATCTACATTATCGCTATTCTTAGCTCCAGAACAGAACGCAAGACAGTGGGCTGTTGTTCCATTAAATGTTAAACTCGGTTTTCCACTAATAGCTCTATGCTCTATAGCTTGGGCGTTTATAGCAAAAAGTAAAGCAAGCATAACGCCAAATGCAAATACTCGTCTTTTCATAGTATCACCTCCCCCGTTTGCATTTCTGTTATGCAAATGGGGGAGGTAATACTATTCTCACATTATTTTACTTTATTCGATTTAATTCTCTCTTTTTGCCAAGGAAACGCTTTCGGCTATGTGCAAGATGTCATCACGCTCCAAATTACCATCAATAGAAAATTGAATATTATTTTGAGAGTCAATCCAAGTGATAGTATTCCGTTCATTCTCCCAATCCGTGACTAAAATCATTCGTCCTTTCATACCACAAACAGAAACAGGAATGCTTTCCGCGTTGTTTGTGGAATAGTCCCACGCAGAACCTTGCTGCATATAGACATAGTCAAAGAAGATTGTCCGATCACCATGTTCATTATAATAAACCTTGTGAACATAATTGATATCGTACAGGGCTTGGCTCTCAATTTCGACATATCCGTCAGGTAATTCTGTAATTTCGTACCGTGGCATTTCTTCGGCTATTGGAGCTCCTGAGTATCTATATGTTATGTGAGTTTCATACCACTCAACTACCCAGTTCACAACTGCTGCCCTAATACTCGGACTAACCACCATCAGACTACCAAGGCTTAAGGAGAAAATAATAAGGACAATTGCGACTTTTTGTAGGGCTTTTTTCCACAATGGTTTTGTACGCTTGCGAGCCCATTTCAAAGGATCTGCTATCATTGCTGCGAGACTGCGCTGATATCTGAGAGATGGCTCAAAGGAGGGAACAACGCTATTTTCTTTTTCACAATCACTTTTGATTGCATCCAGCAAAACACGCTGCATTAGCTGATCCAACTCGTTATCGGTCATATGCTAAATCCCTCCTTTCTAACAATTTCGCGGAGCAAAGTGCGTCCTCGAGATGCACGTGTGCTGACAGCAGTTTCTGAAATTCCCAAATGTGTAGCAATCTCCTTATCAGAGTAACCGTGGAGGATTTTCATTTCTAAAACTGCTCGGTATGACAAAGGCAACTTCGTGAATAAGGTTACCAACTCAGTATAGTCTAGCACATTTTCTGATTCTATTACATAGCCATCCCAATCCTCCAGGGAGACCATCTTTTGACTTTTTCGAATAATCAAGCGTGCTTCATTCTTTACTATAGAAATGATCCAGAAAGGCAATTCCTCACGAGGAATCTCATAAATCTTATCAAAATGACGAATGATTTGTACAAACGCATTTTGTACAGCGTCTTCAATATCACACGGCTCCCTCAGAATACGTGTAGCAGTGCGTTCCATTAAAGGTCGATGCTGTTCATATATCTTTATGAAAATTTGCTTATCTTCATTGTTCTCCAAAGTAGCTAAAAGGAATGCTAACATAGTTCTATCCACCCTTAGTATTTGAATTTCTGTATTTAGGGATTAGTAATTAAGGCTTTATTTTCTCATGACCTTTACCTTAGCATTTCGGTTGGGATGTTGGCTTGAAGAATTACATTGCTGCTTTTACTTTATAATATGATATGAGACAATCAAACAGGTTGCAAGAGATTCTTTGAATTTGGAGATTGGTGAAATGGTCCACCTTTGACGTATTCATCTGTGAAGAAACTGCTGCAAGCCTTTGACTTGCAGCAGTTTTCGCTTAGCTTATCGCATTAGGTAATATTGGAGGTTAATGCAAAAAGCTCTGTCAAATCTTCAAGAGCTTTCTTCTTGGCATTTTGTGCTGTCTTTGCACTAATGTCAAGATTTTCGGCGGCCCCTTCAATTGTCATACCCTTGAAAAAGCACAGGCGAATTACCTCGGCTTTTCTGCTATCTAACATACCAACATAATAGTCAATTCGATTTTTTTGCGCTCTAGTTCTAACAGTTTTGTAGATGTTTCCCTTGAAATTTCTGCATTTACTTCATTTGCTTTCTGTCGATAATTCATGGCGATATATAAAGTCTTATCTGAAATATGCCCCGGAGTTGATCTCAGGTGTTCACCTCGAGCAAATGCCATCGCATCTAACATCTCTTCAGTGGATACTTGTACAGGATGTTCCAACTCATAGCGGAGAACGGCAATTTGCCGTAGAGTGCGGGGATAGCTTTCAAGTTCTTGAATAACATAGTCTTTAATGTCCATAGTTGTCTCTAAAAGTTCCTTTCATAAAAAAATAGTTGAATTTGAGGGAAAAGAACCCACGGTGGAGAACGACAACATATGCGCGGAGGTGTATATTTTCTGGAATTTACAATTAAGAGTAATAGTCATGTTAGACACATTTTACTGGTAGATTTTATATAATCGTGCGCTGCTTATAGGTTTATATCAAAGCTTTATAGCATGGCTCAAGCAGTTTCTGCAAGGTATTAATAAAAGAATGACTTTTTTCGCTATTTTATATATTCTTTAAAGTCTCATGTTTGTGACATGAGATTAAACGATTGTTTTAAATATCCTATCAAAAAAAGAAGGTATACACGTAAATGCCTTCGGGGGGGAGAAGAACCAAAGCATTGACATTGCTGGATGATTTTGTGGCTTCAAGAAATGCGGAAAAAGAGACTGAGGTTTATAGTCATAAAAAGGCCACAACTGTCATGCACAACAGTTGTGGCCTTTTGCGAGATAATTGCATTTAGCCCTTGTTCATTTGAGGCAGTGGTTCAGTTCTTCCTTAGATGGCATTCAAGTTGTCAAGATAAGTAAGTAGTGATGTTTTTCCGATCAATTTATATTTTGTATTTCCTACAAACATGTAGCCGTTTGAAGTTATAGTTAGCTTAGAGGACTTTCCTGTAATGGTTTGCATAAAGAGCGAATATTTTTGACAGCTAGTTGGAAGTACCATGTGTGGGTCAAATCCGTCAAATCGTACGAATGTATTTTCCAGAGTTTTAACGATATCCTCTAAATCTTCACCGACAAGATCGACACTTATACTTTGGACCCCTGATTTTCCAAAAGAAGTAATATTGCAGTCTATAACTTCGCTCGCTTGAATTCTTAGCACGGAAAAAACTTGCCTCGTCTGTGTTATACCTATGAGAATTACACAGAAAATAAGAATAGCGATTATGTGGATTTTCCTGCGGTGCATATTTACTAAGCTCTTATTTCCAATACATTTTGAGAGATGACAGTGTTAATTTGTCGGGAAAGGTCAGCGTACCATAGAACATATCCCAGGCCTCTCGGCAGAGTGCCTTTGTGCCGGCGTTATAGCGGGGAGATGTTACAATTCCTTGGAAACCGTAATCTTTGGTAATGCACCCGGGGTATGCGGGGCGATCAAGCGGAAAAAAGTTCACATAAGGAAATACTTCACCAAACTGCTGAGATGTAAGCATTTGATAGCTACCATTTCCAAGTTCTGTATAAATCCCTCTTGTATGCACTACAACATCGCAATACGATTCGCTATATGCATCATCTTTTACAATGTAGTTCTTCGGAAGAGAAGAAATGCTCATAAAGTCAGCCCATGTTGAGGTGATAGAGACCACTTCGCCGCCACCGCCGCTATAACTTAGAAGGGCACTCAAAATAGCCTTGGCCCAATCCTGAAGAATAGATTTAGTGCTTTGCTTTTTATGATTAGTCGTTGCCTTAGCTTCAGATGGATAGAAGAAATAAAAATCTCTATTCTGATGTGTACCAAAATACATAAGGTCATCTTTTGTAGGAGAGGATCTCTCATCTGACAAACGCTGCTTAGGGGTGTAAACTGTGTATTCGATAATCTGTACATCCTCTAATGTAGCGTAGTAGTCGAGTTCATCAAGGCAGAATTCCTCAATATATCCACAATTCTGCTCTGCCAAGTTGAGCGATTTAACGAACTGCTTGGCTTGCTCAGTTACTCTACCATTATGTTCGCGGGCGATGACTTTCTGAGCATCATCATAATTAATGGGATCATCACTTGACAGTAGTAAGATGTCATTTTCGGGAATGTTATCCCGCTCGAATGTTATTTTATGGGCATCAGATACGTTTTCCCATTCCTCACATAATGCAGTCGGCTCTGAATAAATATTATCCGACTCTGAGGCAAACGCGGGCACAGTACACGTTACTAATGTCAGACTCGCCAAAATAGTGCTAACAATCTTTTTCATCTTGGTGCTTCTCCTTACAGTTTTTATAGAAGATAGGGATGTGGTAGATGTAATTATTAACTTGACGGGCAATTAGTTTATATCTATCTACTGATATTTTTCCTTAAATAACGTTTAGCTGCGACGGCGGACTATAAGTTTGATGTCGCATTGAATCGTACAATGATAAATCCTCCTTTCATTTTCCGCTAATAGATAAATGGTATAATCTGGAGATTCCTCACATATTTTTATATTTTTTAAGAGAATAGAATGTGAAGCAACGATTTGTTCTGAGTTGGATAAAAAGAGTGATAGAAAAGTCATCCAATATCTAAGGACATAGCAAAAAAATCTAATTATAACGTGGCTCAACAATTTAGCAAAAAATAGTGACACAGAGAAAAGAAAGTTGTACAATATAAACAGGCACTTGAATCTAGATATTGCGGAGAAGCATAGAGGAGATGGGTTATGGTGGGAGAGGCCAAGAGAAAATACGATGGTGAGTTGATTAGGTTTGCCAAAAGCTTGAGACGACCTTTAGATTTAGTGGTAGAGACTCTAAAACCAGATTACAGTGCAAATGATTTGTTACAAGCATTTAAAGACTACTATCCTTTTGAGTGGAAGGAGATCTGTGAAAGATGGAAGGTATATTCTGAGAAAGATGAGTTTTTAAGACAGAAGAAAGGCAATACAAGATATAATCCGCTGAAGCCGGAAGAATATTTTTTTTCGCTGCAGAAGGTTGAACACCTTTTAAGCGAAGGATTTCGCAAAAAGCATAAACAGAATTATAATGAACAATTTAGGGTGGAAAAGACGAATGAGTTAAGATCCCAGAGAAACAGAAAGATAGAAAAGAGACGGAAACGTATTGAAGAGTATACAGAAGATTCTCAAAGAGTTGATCCGGGATTCCTTGATGCACTGATTTATGCATACCATGATCATCGTAATAGCACGAGCGACAAAATGGAGATTTTTAAAGAAATCCAGAAATTTGAGTGCGAAAAGGCAATCCAATTCTTTTGGCGCCTAAACGACAGCGAACGAAATAGCGAATTACGAAACCTCGCATTCATGCATTTGCAAAAGAGTGGACATTATGCCAAGTTGAGAAAGGGATTTAAAGGGAAAAAGAAAGCTTATCAGACTGAGAAGAGCGCCTTCTATGGGACACCTCAAACGCTCGCAGATAAACTAAAGGATAATAGGTCTGCTCAGAGCGTAAAATGTTATGACTTGTTTATTTCTCACAGCAGTGGTGATAAGGGATTTGTTCGGTCAATAGTGGCAAAAGCTAATAGCCAAGGGATGAGCTGTTATGTTGACTGGACCTCAGATAATGATTTTCTAAAGCGATCAATGGTTTCTGATTATACAAAGGAAGTGTTGAAGGTAAGAATGAATCAATCCAAACATCTTTTGTATTTAAGTTCGCATAGATCCAGGAATTCAGAATGGGTGTCATTCGAACTAGATTATTATGAAAATTGTTTGCACCGAGAAATCCTCATGATAGTCCTTGACGGAGATGATGGACATGACTTCAGACGTATTGACTTGGAGACAACGGGGAAAAACATGTTAAGAGATTTGTCAAATTAGAGCCGTCACTGCGGCGGGGTAATTGCGAATAACCCAAAGGTAGTACAATAATAAATAGAGAGATATATAAGCGAGATTTGAAAGTTAGGTGTGTAATGCGCCAATATGCTAAGTTAGGAGAAGACAGATGGAAGTATCAAGAGAGGAATTGATTAAAAAATTTACTCAGGCAATAAGAAAAGGAAATGCTGGAATATTTGCCGGGGCGGGCTTGTCAAGAGCATCTGGCTATGTGGATTGGAAACATCTTTTGAAACCACTAGCAGAATGTGTAAAATTGGATATTGAAAAAGAAAAGGATTATTTGTTAGTTGCACAGTATTGTAGAAATGAATTAGGGGCTAGGGGAAGTATAAATCAGGAAATTTTAGATGCATTTAATGCTGAAGTTGGTGAAAATGAGAATGTAGAAATAATTGCTCGGCTGCCGATATCAACCTATTGGACTACGAATTACGACAAACTTATTGAAAAGGCACTTGAAAGGCAGAATAAAAAAGTAGATGTTAAGATGGATTCTGACCAACTATCGACAACCTTAGTGGATAGAGATGCGATTGTATATAAAATGCATGGTGATGTGGATCATGCTGCAAGGGCTGTCTTAACGAAAGACGATTACATTTTGTACGACGATAACAGGCCATTTTTTAGAACAATTTTAAAAGGAGATTTGATATCAAAAAAGCTTCTATTTATAGGTTTTAGTTTTGAGGATCCAAACTTGGACTATATTCTAGGGCAAATTCACGCCCATCTAGATGAAAATACTCCGGAGCATTATTGCTTTTTCCGCAGGGTTCAAAGATCGGATTATGATGATTCCGAGGATTACGACTATGAAAAAACAAAACAGGAATTACGAGCAAGAGACTTAGAGCGTTATGGAATACGAACCTTATTTGTGGACAATTATTCTGAAATAACGGATATACTTCGCGATATAGAGGTTGCTGTTAAAAGAAACAATGTTTTTATCTCAGGAAGCGCAGAAGACTATGCGGATTGGGGAAGGGATAAAGCAGAGGAATTAGCGGCAAAGATTTCAGAATCACTGGTGAAGAATGATTTTAAAGTTATATCAGGATTTGGCCTTGGAATTGGCTCATCTGTTGTTAATGGAGCATTAACAGAGATATATCAAAGTAAGTGTAAGCATACCGACAAATACTTGTGTCTGCGTCCATTCCCGCAAGGAATAAAAGATACATCTGAGAGGAAAGAAGTGTTTCGTCGATATCGTAAGGACATGATTTCAGATACTGGAGTGGCAATATTCTTGTTTGGAAATAAAAGGTCTCAGCCAGATTCATCAGAGATTATTGATGCTGACGGATGTTGGGCTGAATTCACTATTGCGAGAGACAATAAAAATATAATTATTCCTGTCGGAAGTACCGGATTTATGGCAAAGAAAATATTCGATGAAGTCAGAGCACATATGGATGACTATAAATATTTAGAGAATTATATGGATGTTCTTGAAAAAGAGAATGACGTTGACAAGTTGGTAGCTGCAATTATAGATATTGTAAAGAAGCAACGTATAGCGTAGTATAATGATAAAAGACAGAGGTACAAAAATGGCACATAAGACTTTTATTTCCTATAGGTATAGTGAGTCAAGGGATTTAAGAGATAAGATAATTGGGGCACTTGGAAAAGACGCTACATATTATAGAGGAGAAAATGTTGATTCTAAAGATATGTCTGATAATAAGCGGAAAACAATAAAAGATAGACTTTCAGACATGATGTATGATACATCTGTGACAATAGTAATACTTTCTCCTGATATGAGAAAGAGTGAATGGATTGGCTGGGAAATTGCGTACTGTCTAAGAAAAGTCACGAGAAAAGAAAGAACATCTCAAAGAAATGGCGTAGTTGCTGTGATAAAAAAAGTAAATGACAGCTATTCGTGGTTTGAATATTCGGAAAATGGTGGTACATATTATCATATGAGTAAAATCCAAGACATTATAGCGGATAACCATTTCAATTCAAACCCACCAATAAAAACAAGTGCGGGCCACTTTGATAGATTAGACGGATCATACATAGCATTTATTGAAGAAGATGAGTTTTTAAGAAGCCCTCAAGAATATATCGATAACGCTTATAAGAAAAGTGAAAATGATGGTAAAGGATACGATGTGAAAGTTGCGGAAAATTAACAAGTGCTACTGCTGTTTAGTACCGCGCAAACTTTCGATGTCTATTCCCGCATGCTCGATCGTTTCTAAGCCAATTTGAAGTGCTATGAAATGAGACGTAAGGGTAATATATCTGGCCGGAAAGCGGTGAGGTGCACCCATGCACTTGTCGCCGATGATGAGCTTCACGCCATCCAAGCCGCATCCGCGGAGCCACTGGAAGAAGCTGACCCAGCTGGCCTTGTCCTCTTTCATGCCCCCGGCAGCGCCCAAAACCTCACGAAAACCGTCCTCATTCACGGCAATTGCCACCAAAACAGCAACATTTTCGTACTCTCCGCCCCAGTTGCGGCGCAGGTAGATGCCGTCCACGTAGACGTATGGATAGTGCCCGCCCTGCAACGGGCGGTTGCGCCAGTCCTCGATGTGAACGTAGGCTTTCTTGTTCAGCTCGCTGATGGTGGCAGGAGAAACCTTGCTGCCCCACAACGCCTCGGTGATGTCCTCTACCCGGCGCACGGAGACGCCTGCCAGGTACATCTCGATGAGGGCCTCCTCCACGCTGCTCTCCCGGCGGCGATACCGCTCGATGATGGCCGTCTCGAAGGACACGCCCTTGAGCCGCGGCATGTGGAGCGTGACGTCGCCGGAGGTCGTGGTGAGGCTGTGATCATAGTGACCGCTGCGGTAGCCCTGACGGGCCTCGCTGCGCTCATAGCGGGCCGCCTGCGTCAGCGACTCCGCCTCTTTTTCCAGCAGTTTGTTCAGAATCTCTTCCGCGTTTTTTAAGTTTGTGCAACTTATCTTACCTTATCACACCTATAGCCCAAAGAAAGAACAGAATTGCTGATTCCAATGTGCGGAGATGATTTCTAAAGAACTGGAGCACCTATCATTTTTGATAGATGCTCCAGTTCTTTAAGGGCAGATGAAATTTAGCCTTTTAGGTCGATAGATATTCTTTTTTATTAGTCACTTAGCACGAATTTTTATGAATAGCAAAATGGACAACAGGAAATACTCCCATATTGCATCTTCTATATCGATGGTATTAGCCTGCACCTATCTTCTTCCAGCCGTGTTCATAGCAAGGTGCATAATAGTTCGATGATACTGATACGTCAACACCATAACTAACCGAGAGAAGTTCATCTAAACCTACTTTCGAATCGGTATGTGATGTAACAGTAGTTGTACCCAAATTAAGAAAATCGCCATTCACAAGGTACTCGATGGATTGAGAGCTTCTGAGCCATGTTTCTACGGAGCCTGAAAATTGCTTCGTAATACCATTGTATGTACGTACAAGCTGGACGGAATAAATTGAAACGATATTTTGGAAATGTCCGCCTTCTGCAGTTTCACAGTAAAAATCCAGTCGAGGTTTGTATTCCTCTGTTACAGTAACCAGAACAGCAGAAAACACTCGATAATTGATGTCACGTGCCGACTGGGTTGCTGGGGTGCTCGGAAACATATTTAAGGCTTCTTCATATGTGATACCTGCGTTCTTTGCATAATGCCTGACCATTTCAGTAAAGGTCATCGGTTCACTTACTGAAATGTTTGAGTTGGCAGACATATCGGATAGGTCAATTATGGCGCTTGTGGCGCATTCATCTTTGTCAGCTGCGTTAGCAGGGACTGATGCGCACGTAAGAAGTAGTAGACTTGCCAAAAGAATACTGATAGAATTTTTCATATTCAATCCCCTTTCAATTTTAATACGAGCCCATAAACAGCGAGTAATAATCCTGTTAAGCGAAATGCAGGTATTACAGCTTGATAACGATCAACACTGTCATAACACGCTTTGAAAAAGACTTCTGGAATATACGGAGAAATCAAAATCACAAAGATTCCGACCCCAAAGACTATAATATGTGATGGTAATTTTTTCACAAAATTTTCCCCCTTTATATTGCTTTGATTATATAAGGGCTCTGTTACATGAACACCGGAATCACGTCCTTCTTATTATTCACTTCTTATCTGTAGTTTCCTATCGTCTGTCTATATATTGTGCTTTAATCGTGCTTTACTTGAGGAAAAAATGAAAACGCAGATATTTGCAGAAAAAACTATATGCGATGTACGTTGGCATTAGGGAGATATGTCTGATAAAGTTGATGGAGTATCTCTGTTTAACCTCTACATAATGAAAATGTATTAAATTATAAAATCTCACACGTTTGAAGAGAATTTATAATTCTGTGATAATAATAGAAATATTTCGTGAGAGTAAACGTGTAAAAATAAAAAAGTGACAGCAATGAAAGATGCTGGAAAATCATAGTAAAGAGAACAGACAGAAGACTTCATCTGCTAATATACCTCACGAGTCTTATGAGAACAAAATAGGCCACCCTTTACGGGTGGCCTTGGCTTATTTGCATACAATAGTATACGAGGTAATATAGCCGGTATCTGATCCCTTGCTGTTGCGCGCATATACGGTCAACGTTACACGATAGCTGACACCTGGAGTTCCTTGAAAGTAGGTCGTTCCCACAAAGTCTCGCGAGTTATATTCGTAAAACTCGGGATGTTCCGCAGCAAACAGTGAGTCGTAGTATCGCCACACCCCATTTGTTTTGTATTCAATCTCTACTTCGGCAACGCCTATTTTTTCCATGATACCTGTGCCATCGACAGTCATAGCTACTGCAATTTTCCCATTTCCACGTGCCTCGATTCCAACGCTATACCCATCAAGATATTGGCTGGCTCGGGTAATAGTATAGGTGCCCACCGTATTATTATCGAGGGCATAAGCAGGGATGGCTCCCCCCAACAAAATCGCCATCGATAGAGCGAATGCCAAGAATTGCTTTTTCATTGTACACCTCATGTAATTGAATCTATGATTTTTTTTGCCTCGTTTTCCGAAATCTGTCCACCAATCACATAAGCGTTTAGCCCTATCTGCCAGCTAATCTTTACTTGATCATTGTTGGAAATAATATAGTAGTCAACATTTCCTTTGGAATAGCATCTACTTGATTCGTCTCTCTCTTCTACTGCAATTGTATTTTCAATGGCGTATGAAGTAACTCTCATCATTAGATCCCCACGGTTCGACTCAAATTCAGCAACACATTTTACGATTCCGTCGGAGACTTTTGACGTTATACTATAAATTGAATAGTCTTGCGGAATCCATGTTGGTAATCCAGTTGCATCAATACCATTCTGCTCTAATGCCTCTGCTAAAGAATGATACTCGCTTGGGGTACTATTAGGCAATTCCATTGTTCCTGATGGATTAATACATACTTGAACAATGCCTTCCGCCCATTGCAGGATCGCATGAATCGGATGAAAACCAAGAGCATTTGCCGTAACTGCAGAAAGTACGATCACAGCTGCCGCAACTCCTGCGCCACGTGTTAGCATGTGGATATGGCGAACATGATGAAGTTTCTCTTTTCGCGCAGAAAATGAGGGCGTCATTTCTTCCAACTGTGAGCTATCTTCGAAGGCCAACGGATGCGCCTCCTCCAATTTAGCCCATTGAACCTCTGAATCGTATTCTTCTGTTACTGGTGCACGACTTTGTAATATGGACAGATATTCTTCAATCCTGTCGGTGTTCATTTCTTCTTCAGGTGCATTCATCATGATTTCGATTGCTTGAAGAATTTCTGCATTTGTCATCGTATCAGGATTTGAATTCTCTTTTACTGTCCCGATGGATGAATTATCAGGACGCTTATTAAACATTTTGTTACCTCCCTGATGGCTTATCCCGTAGCGACGCCATTCTGTGACGTTATTTCCAAATCATTTTGTGGTAGTATCTACTTTTCACAGTCAAGAAGCGACCTGCATTTGCGAATCGCTCTGGACAACCGTTGTCTGCAAGCATCATTGGTAATCCCATAGTATTCTGCAATCTCATCGAATGAAAGCTTTTTATCCATGCGAAGCAAAATCAATTCTTTGTCCTGTTCGCTCAAACCTGTCGGAAGGTAAAGATGCATCGGAATATCCATACTTTCTCTAGCTTCATTCCATTCATCCAACGCAACCTCTTTGTGATAGCTGCGGTGCAGTTCTCTCATTATCAAATTGTTCAATGTCTTGTATAGCCATGCAGTTGGATTTGAGTGAGAGCATATTTGATTTGCTTTCCAACAAGCAGTCAAAAAGGTCTCTTGTACAAGATCCTCTGCAAGATGCCAATCACCTATACGGCGGTATGCCGCTTGAACCATTGGCTTTGAGTGTTGATTCATCAATATGTGGATTATTTCCCGTTGCCGATTGTCCATATTTCCACATCCCCTCCCAATTATCCAGCGCAAAAAAATAACGCTGCCAAGTATTTGTGACCCGGCAGCAGTTTATATCGTTAGGCTCTCTTTCCCGTGCTCCATAATTGTACGGCAAACTGACAAGCAGAGGCTGAGTTGATCTGGCGTTGCATCTTTTAATATATTCTCAAACTCTATCCCAAAACTGGTCTTTGGCCTAGACTCTACAATTCCATCAAGAAGGGCATATAAGTCAACAGATAGTGCCTGTGCGATCGAAATCAGTAGCGGCAAACTTACAGTAGTCCTTCCACATTCAATATGGCTGATATGCTGAGATGAAACACCTACTATTTCTGCAAGCTGCGCCTGTTTGAGATTCTTGCGTATTCTGCAGACTTTGATGTTGCTGCCGATTTCCTTATAGTCTATTGCCATGTAGAATCTCCCATAACATCTTATCAGTCAATATACTTTGCAAAGATATTATACCGTGATAATTGTTGACAATAAATCGACTATTAAGGCGTTTTAAGCCTAAATTGTTATAATTTCGTTTTTCTGATCACTTGTCAGTGATAGATGGCCTGTTTAAATTGCGAAATATCCCTTCAAGAAAAAAATGCTCAATATCGTAAAAGGGCAGTCATCGTTTCAGATGACCGCCCCTCCCGTTTTAAGTTTTGTAATAGGAAAAAGAAAATACTCAATTACTGCAGGATAGAACAAGTTGAACGGCAAGATAGATAAAGCTGATAATAGTAGGCATACCGTAGAAGCAATTTAGAGTTTTGGAAAATGCAACATCTCTTTGTGAGGCTCGAGATAGCTTTGCTTCAGACTCGTATTTGTTGAAGTCCAGTTCATACTGCAATTGCCGATTCCCATTAGGGCGTTCTCTCAAAATCCAACTATAAATTTGGCGGTAATTCTTTTCTGCGGTTAAGAAAAAACTATCCAGATACCAAAGCATGATGGAAGTTGCAAGCATAACGCCTCCTAATAAAATCGCATGTGTAGGTGCTATTTTTTCCGGAAGCAATGCTAATACAACAGCAAATATGGTTACTGTCCACCCTTTGATGTGAAAAGAATTCTGCGCCATACGGTTGATACAACCTTGAACGAGGTCAATTTCTTTGTGAAGTTCTTCTATTTCCATTTTCATTTCCTCATGCATTTGTATCTGTCCGCCTCATCCATTGAGAATGTTTTTTTGAATCTCGCTCTGAGGAAATTGATTATATAAAACGTCCAACGGGTGCAGCTTATTGCCCATATACGCTTCTTTCCAAGCACTCAATGTTTTTGGGTCGAGTGGCAGCAAGTGTTTGGTCGGGATCTCATATGCAATTTGCAAACTCTCATTAACAGCATCAAAGTTTTGTGTTCCCTGCATTCTCTGACTGGAATAGCGTTCAGGGCGGCGCTGCTGAATTAGCGACGAACAAATCAGTTCACTATAAATCCAAGGAGAGAAGGTCGTGTCGCGCTGCAAATCCCCGTATTTCTTCACACTTATCGCATTTTCTGTATTCAAGAGAATGACACACTCGCAGCGATTAATCATCTTATGTAGGGCAATTGTCAACATTGTGTCAACATGCTTCGAGGCATTGATGCAACGCTGATGATCATAGAGATAGCCACCGCTTGAATCCGGGCGCTTATTGCTATATTGAGAATTAAGTTCTTCTAACAATTCATCAGAATATCCCCAAACATTGGAGTCAATAAAGCAACGTAAATTAAAATTGCTGTTTATCCAGCCCGCAATGCCGTTAGCAAGATCAGCATCGTCGCGCGAATGCGAAATAAAGATATCAGCACTGATTTCTGGGAACCACTCGCCTTGAATAGAATTTCCATCTAAAGATTCTGTACCATTAATTACGATTTCTTTGAGCTTACGCTCAACAACCGCTTTTGCACTATCAAGATGATTTTTCCCTTGGATAGCATAGTCTGAGAAATTAATCAAATTTTCCTGAGAATCAATTCTAAAGTTAAAGCCTGCAAACATGTTTTTTCTCCTCCGCTGTTTGAAAGATTATCTGCTGTGATAAATTCCTTTAAAATAGATATTGATAGTACCATAACAGTTGTTACGATGCCCTTCTTATGCGACCAGTGAAATAAACAAACGGTAATGTATGGCCGGTATCTATGCAAATATTTTTCAGCTTGTATGAGGAGTTCCCATTAGACATCATCTCCATTCAATGTTCTTTAATATACTATCTCTTTAGATTCGTCTATTGTGACTCCTTACATTAGACAATTATATAAGCAAAAAGCAATAATAATATACAAAATAGTATACTATCAATCGCAGAGTGATGCAAGAAGAGGCAGGCAGTTCATTTTGAACTGACGACCTCTTCTCGCTTTCACGACATCATTGTTTTATTGAACGCAGGAGTCAATAGGCGATTGAGTATTAAAATTTCCCCCTAACATCCACAATCTCATGAACAATAGCATCACCTGTCAACTCGCTCGTACGGTAAATGTTTTGACAAAAGGCCTTTAAACTGAAATCCATGCCTTCATTTCCTTGATCCAGTAGGATACCCGTAATCGTAAAGCGACGTCTCGCTTGTTCCTCCTGCAATCGGGATATAAACTCCGGTGGCAGGACACATTCACCGTCAGTTATGAACACAATATCAGCATTTTCAAAGTCTTTCTCCTCCATCAGTCGCAGCGCCTCATTCAGCGGTGCGCAAAAATCTGTACCGCCATCGAGAAATGTCTCCGCTGCACGCAATCTATCCTCTACCGTTGTCTGTCTTGGAAAGAATAAATCCGTCTTGATGGTGCCGAAATCGGAGAAGTGAATAAGGGCAAACCTGCGCCCCTCGCTCTCTGCAATCTCCAGTAGCGTCATGGCGACCGCCTTTCCCCAGGCGGCACGCTCTCCGGCAGTAGAGCCAGACTCATCCAGGCAGCAGATAATATCGCCTGCACCCTTATAGATAGGTTCTCGCCTGCGGTATTGCTTGATTTGGCGGCGCTGATACTTACGCAGGAATAGCGGCAGTGTTTCCAGCGCAGCCAGCATGGCGAGCTCCGAGGTCAATGCGCGCGAGAGATCGCCGCCAAGCTCCAGCGAGTATTTTTCGCCTCGGCCATAGGCATATCCATTTTGTCTTTTCTGTGCGAACATTTCCCGAAAGCGGCCAAGATATTTAGAAATATCCCGCAGGGCCGTACTTTCACGTACACGCTTCAAAAGATTCAGATTTTCCGGCGTTCTTTGGAGGTTTCCGGGTTCGCTGCTCCACGCGCCGATGATGCCCTGTACCTTTTCCGCTCTCTCCGTAGCAGTTGCTACGGCAGCCTGAACGATACTCTTGATCTCATCCCTACCTTGCAGGGCACTGTCGTCAATGAGCTTCGTGACCGCCGCTACCTGATGATGCTTTCCCTCTGCTTCATTGGCGGCCTTGACCACATCCGCATCCAGTACAGGATCACTACGGTGGGAGACGCTGCGCTGCTCCAGAAGGTCATTCAACCGCTTTACAGCCTGATCTTCTGATTGTTCGAGCTTTTCCAGCGTATGAAGTGCCCCTTGCTTTCCGGCAAGCTGCGGGAGCAGATCGTCCAGTTCTCCGGATACCTTGGAAATGAACTCTGATGCCGCTTCATAGGCAGGAAGCTCCCTGCCTTCGCAGACTTCCTTGAGTGTGGGATATTCTTCGCTCTTTGTCATGTGCTCCAGGATTGGCGCATTAAATTTACGTGCCGCTACGGAAAGAGATGCCTCTTCATTGCGGCGGGGCGCAAGAGAGTAGAAGGACTGGAATACATCCTGTGAGAGAGCGGAAAAGGACTTCAGCTTCTTCTCCGCATCCTGCTCGATCTCATCCATAGCGACATCCTCTGTACGCAGGTCATGGTAGATGCTGCTCTCCAGCTTGGTAGAGCGCAGTACCCGGTCAGTTTTCTGGTGTCTCTCTGCCGGCGGAGATAATACCCAGTGTGAAGCAAGAACATCCTGAATCGTTCGGTAGGGCTTCAGCAAGACTCGTCACCTTCTTCCGTTTCAAAGGTCTTGATCCACGCGATCAAAATGGTATTGGCCTTTTCCTGGGAACCGCGGAGCTCGGGAAATTCCGACTGCAGGTAGGGCGCGGCACCGTACATATTCGTTTCGCCGCTTTGACGGAGCTTTTCCAGAAAGTCAAAGTATTTCTGATAACGCTCCTCTTTGATGTAGGCGTTTAAGTACATATTGTAGTCTCCCTTGCGGGTGATGAGCCTGATCCAGAAAACGCACAGCTTACCTACATAGTAGAAGCTGAACTCATCCTTATTCTCCTTGGCGATACAGGCATCTATGTGCTCGCCGCAGAATTTCCGCAGCGTGGTGAGATCTTTTAAGGCATCTGGCGCGGTCAGTGCATCATAAACGCGGTCGATCTCTTTGCAGACTTTCTGAGTAGCAAGCGCTCTGTGGCAGGGCCACACGGTATTGTACCAGCGCCAGCCATCGTAGTCGGCGCGGATATGACCGATCTTGCGCCGGGGCTCTGGAAAGGAGCAGCCCTCTATTGTTTCCATATCCTCAAACACCTCGGGGAAAGGACACTTTATCAGGAGCTGCGATAAGATGCTTTCTTTCATGGTGTACCTCCGTCACGCTGCCTTGGCAGGAAAGAACTGCTTTGCCTTTGTGAGAAGCCATGCCTTGACGCCGTTGCGGCAAGTCATGCCGCTGACCTGGCTGTTGCAAGTCGGCATCGCACACATGGCGCAGGCGTAGATATTATTGTCCAGCACAATCTCCTCGGATAGCTGGTCAATAAACCACGCAAGATCCGTAGGGAGCGTATAGGGAGCAAGGCTCTTGGCACAGTGGCCGCACAGCACAATGCCCGTAGTAACAGGTTTTTTACAGATAGCACAGTTTGGCATAGTTTTGATTCCCTTTCATCGTAGATGCTGGAGGGAGGGCATTTCGCCCTCCCTCTGCCTTTTTAGATATTAAAATGGAGTTTCATCGTCGCCAAAGTCCGGCGTAAAGCCGCTGGGTGGGGCACCAAAATCAGCATCAGCGCTGGGAGCACCATCCTCCTTGGGCTTGGAGTCACCAAAATACACATTGTCGGCAATGACTTCCGCACTACGGCGCTTACCACCCTCCTTGTCCATCCAGTCACGGATCTGGAGCCGACCCTCCACGGTGGCCATACGACCCTTCGTGAAGTATTTGCTCACAAACTCCGCAGTGCTTCTCCACGCGACCACATCAATGAAGTCTGTTTCTTTTTCACCGTCGCGCTTATAGTCGCGGTCAACGGCAAGAGAGAAGGAGCAGACGGGGGTGTCAGACTGCGTTTTCCGCAGCTCAGGGTCACGGGTGAGTCGTCCCATCAAAACAATTCGGTTCAGCATACAAAGTCCTCCTGATTTTTAAGTGATTTTTGACTGGTTGATTCAGTTCAGCGCCGCGATCTCAGATAGCGGCGTGTAGGTAAAGCCCGTCTTTTCATGTGCCCGGCGGCTGATGTCCTCAAGGTCATTAAGCAGGCTGTCCGTCAGAGCAGTCTCGCTGTCCGACTGTGCGGCAGCGTGGAGCTCGCATTGCTTCTGGTAGAGTCGCACCATCTCTCCGCGCAGCTTGATGAATGCCTTGCGGGCGAGATCTGCGCGGTTGCTATCTCCGCAGGCCTCTTCAAATCCTGCCTGCGAATCCAGTGCCATCTCACGAACGCTGTTGACCTTTTCCTGCATAGGGTTGATGCAAAGCCTCTTGAGAACGCTCTCTACTTTTTCACGGTCAACTGGCAGACGCCAGAGATAGTCCTTCAGCGCCAGCAGGTCAGAAGACTCCACCTTGTCATGGCCGGAAAGCCATGCCTTGGCCTGTGCGATGGGGTAATAGCCAAGGTATTTTCGATCTGACACCGCCATACTCTTGCGCAGCTCGCAGAGAATATCGTCCGCCAGCTCGTTTGCTCTGTCCAGCACAGGGATCTCTGCCACCTCACGCTGCATCTCAATGAGTTCTTCCAGCGTAATTGTGGTACTGACCTGTCCAAATGCGCCGCTCTGCTTATTTTTCAAAACGGCAAGGCGCGTATCACGGTCTTCGATGTTGGCTGTCACGACCTTCAGTTCCAGACGGTCATAGAGCGCCTCCAAAATTTTCTCCTGCGGGTCATTGAAATTGGGAATCTCATTGGACGCCGCAAAAAAGGAGATGGTCGGAATTGGGTATGTATGGCCCTCGTTGGTGTACTTGCGCTCATTGAGCGCCGTGAGGAGCGAGTTCAGGACACCGTCGTTGCACTTGAATATCTCATCCAGCAGCACAATGTCCGCCTCGGGGATCTTGCCTACTGTCTGGACAACTGGTTCGCTTGGACGCAGCAGCGCTACCGCTTTGAGGTAGGTTGCCAGCTTATCCGAGGCCCGATCAAGCATAGCAAAGGTGTCTTGGGCATTTTTCATCTGCCCCAGGCCATCTACCGCGCACTTCAAATCAAAGCGCAGATTCCGGTATACATTGTCGCCCTCCAGCGCAGAGTCTGGGATGCTCCCGGGGATGAGGCTTGAAAGGTCAACGCGGCCAAAAAGCTGTTCTTCGTCGGTCTGTTTGGAGAGTAATCGCTCAAACTGCCTCGCGCCGGCGATATGCTGGCGGAAAAGGTTGATGGCATAGCTCTTGGCCTGGCCCGGATCACCCAGAACAAACAGGTTCTTGCGGGTCAGCAGGGCGATTGCAATCATCTCCACCAGTTCTTCACGCTCGGCAACGCTGCCGTTCACATCGTCGATCACGGCCAACATTTTATCTCGCAGGCTCATTTACATATCCTCGCTTTCTTTTAATATCCCTCTTTGGTACTCGGCATAGCATATGGGACAGGCTGCATCATAGCGGAGGCGGCAGCCTGTCTGCTTGAGCAACGCGGCAAAAAGCCGGGCGCTTCGTTCATCCTCAAAGGAATAAACGCTCATGTCACAGCCACCGAGACTGCAAACCTCTGTCACGACCTCCCATGATACGGCTTCTTCGTCTGCTGGAGCGCACGGAAAGGCACGCAAAGCGCGCAGAGCACTGTCCGGCATCTGGAGTACCTTGGCAAAAATGTCAGCCATCACCTCCATTTTTCCGGAAAGGTCTACACCTTCCGCAGGTTGCTCAGTAGATGGCTCCAGCATCTCCGGAGCCATGATCACGCTGTCAAGGGCGATATCGTCCATGGCCTTCGGTTCCCCATACAGAGCTGAGAACCGGCCTTCCAGTTCGAGCACCATATCCTTCGAGGTGGGAGGATCAAAGGCACAATAGATATCCGGTGTATCGTTTTCCGTTTCATGGTCATCACCGCTGCGGATCTCCATGACCGTGCCGCAAAGGCCGGCATACTCACTCTCATCGTTGGCACAGATGATCCCGCCGATGGTGAATACCTTGCCCTCTGTGCAAAAGCGCGCGCCGTTTTCCTGTAAGATCATCTCTTTCTGTCCCCTTATGCCGCCATGACCTGCTCATATAGAGGTCTACTCTCCGGGATATGACCAAGAGAAACCATGTCGCTCTTGCGGTATTCCTTGGGAGCGCCGGTCAGGCCGCACAGGCGGTAAGCAGACTTGCAGTTGAGCAGTTCATATTTGAGCTGTGCGAAGATGTGCTGCTGAAGTGAGCCTTTCTGCGGGTCAAAGCCGGCCACGGCCCGGATGAGCCGGAGCGCAAGCTGCTGGTACACATCGTCATACTCCAGCCGGGCCGCCCTCATAAGAGGGCGATTCTTCCGGATCACGGTGTCGATGCACCAAAGATACTTCTCCACAAGGGCATTGCGCTGGGCGATGGTATAGTTGTTGTTCATGTTCATTTCCTTTCTCTGGGATAGGGGTCCAAAGGCGGCAGAAGCCCTTGCCCCAGTCCTCCAGTAACATATGATGGGTGTAGGCGGGAGAATTGTAGACTGTGTTGCGGCAGTGCTGCAGCTGAACCAGTTTCTTTCCTCCGCTTGGACTTTTCTCGCTCATGTAGTAGGAATCGTTGCAGGTGTCACAGTTTCTTTCCGTATTGTTCAATCGGTGTCCTCCCGTTTATTTTTTCTTGCCTCCGCTGCATCAAATGACGGAGCCAGTTCATAGCCGTGCTCCGTTTTATAAAAGAAAGCAGGTCTGAGTCCGTCGTCGATCTCTACCACATAATGGCGGTGAACGGCCACATGGAGCGTTTCGGCGTCAGGCGCATCGTTGCAGATCTTGGCAAATTCCTGCGGTGCAAGGTCGGTGTGCAGCTCATAGAGTGGTGCATACCGCCAACTGTCCGGAGAAATATCCATGCCGAGGTCATGACAGAGCATCTCGTGCAGTCTCCACTCATTTTTATTTTTGAAGCAGTAGACGCGCAGTTCACAGGGCTTTTTCCGCTTTGGGCACCAGTCCGGCACATAGATCTTGGGATCACTGCGTTTGAATTTACGCGCCCGCTTTCCACCGGTGCAAAAACGCTCCCCCATGTGCATCATGACACCCATCTGCTTTTGTGGGGATGCTTTTCGTATATTGGAGTTCACATTCACATCCGATACAAGTTTCTTTTCGTAACTGCATTTCTACCTCCTTACTCGGTGAGCGCTTCGCTGTGGTTTTCCGGGTGGTCAAACACACTGTCCACCTTATCGCAGTCAAAGCCCTCAATTATGCCATAGTCCTGACAGAGCGACAGGACCGCTTTGAACAGTCCCTTACCTGCGCCGGCCTCTGCATCGCTCAAATGCGTATCTTCGCGGATGGAAGTGAGGCAGTCGTTCAGGTCGGTGCGGGTGTTGGTAAAACGGCTATAGCTTGGATTCGGCGTTCTTAGTTCATCCTCGGGTGCCAGGAAAAGCGGACTCTCGATGATCTCATAGCGGGTAAACCAGCCTGCGGCATAGTTATTGCAATAGGCCTCCCAGAAATCATCACCGTATTCCTCGCGATAGAGCTCTTCATCATAGGGGAAGGTCATTTCTTCCTTTTCCATCTCCACTAATTCACGAAGCCGCAGGATTGCCCGGTCTTTACACAGGAACGTCTCAAGCCCCTCGGGATCAGGGAAATTTCCTTTATCTGCATCCGCCGAGGTATGGACGATCATGTAGGCTGGCCTTGAGTGTTTGTAGCCTTTCAGATAAGGAGAATAGCACCGCTGATGCATCACCCACTTATCGACAACGGGACGGTCCTCCTCGTGGAACATCTCTGCAAACTTGTCGTAATACTCCTCGGGCTGAAGATTCACCTTGAGAGCGCTGTACGCCTGACCGATACTGTCATCCAGCGCGGCGAGAATCTGCTCCGGCGAGACCTTGATCTTTGGTGTCTGGCTGATGCAAAGGCGTCCGCCGCATTTTTTACACCGTCCGATCAAACACAGCCGGTGTCCCTGCACATCCGCAAGGTCCTTATAATCAAGCTCCCAGTCGATATCTGTGATATTCTCCGCAAGATGTGTCACCGTCCGGATCAGATCGTCGTTCTGCCAATCCATGCAGGTACAGATATCCTCCGGCGTGCGCGAACAGTGATTCTTTTCACACATACTATGCCGCCTCCTTATTCCGTTCTTTTTCACATAAGTCGATGAGCCTTTGGCACCGATCCATTTCAAAGCCCCCGATGTGTGCCAGCTGCACGGAAAGGCGCAGCTTCTTCGCCATCCAATGGTAGCCCTGCGTCCGCGTCATGCCGCGCTCCCGCCAAAAGCTGTCAAATATCTGGTGCGTCTCTTTTCGCTTCATGCGAAGAGTTTCATTGGCCAGATTGCCAAGCGGCCGCGTGGTACCCTTATGGCAGCCAACACGGGCATTGCAGTTCTGGCATTGATAGAATCTCTCCTGTTCAATGCCAAGCCGCTTTGCCGCGGCCATTCCGTAGACCTCTGCCGCGGGAACCAAACGGACAACACCGCCGCAGTAGCGGCAGATCTTAGGAATTTCCAAACGCATTCCCCCCTTTACGCCGCCTTGGCCGCAGGCGGCTCAATGGCTTTCTTGGATTTTTTCTTAGCTGTCGGCGCACGCATGACATTTTGCAGGTAATAGGCGTCCTGTGTGCTGATCGTTAGCATACCGCCCTGGGCGATGCCGAGGGTGATCGTCCCACCGAGCGCCTTCAAGCAGGTCGCCAGCTGCTTTGCACTATACCAGTAGCTGCCGGTAGGAGCGCCTGTCAGCGCGATCACATCAATACCTACCGAAGCATTCCCCCAGTCGCTGGAGCAACGAAAGACGAGCTTTTGATCTTCAAAGGCCAGATTCACCCGGCCATCCGGCGCAACGGACAGCACAGAGGAGAGTGCCTCCCGCATTTCTTTGGTGTCCGTCAGCACGGTAAAGCTGTTGGTAATGGTCTTGAGCAGAGAGTTCGTGTCGATATAGCCGCCCTCCATGAGGCGGGCGCTGAAAAGAAAGTTTTCCTTGAAAAAGACGATGCTTTTTCCTGTTGTGCCGACGCGGAATTCATCTTCGTCTTTACACATCCCCGCGAGTTTTCCCAGCGAGAGAGCAGGGACTAAGAGGCTGATATCTCCGGTGCTCTGGTCGTCTCCTTTGGCCGTTACGATGCACATACCGTTACTTCCCGCGGCGCGCAGGCCTGCATAGGTGAACATCAGGTTGACGCAGCGCAGCAGCGGCTTATCCTTATCCTGAGCCGTGGCAAAAACGGTATGCTGAGCCACGGCAGGAATGCCGCTGACCTTGACAGTATCCTCAGGGAAGGGAAGGTCAGGTTTGGGGAATGCGCCTCGGTCCCACACATCGACCTCATAGCTGACGCTGCCGCTGGTGAGCGTCATACGTCCGCGGTTTTCCTTGCGGCTGATCTCCACCGTATCCTCCGGGAGCCGCTGGAGCATTTCTGCGAGGGTTCTGGCAGAGTAGACGAGAGCACCGTCCTCCTGTGCGGAGCATGGAATTTTCTCTACGAGGGCAACCTCCAGATTGGTAGAGGTCACGGTGAGCATTTTTCTAGCGCTGTCCGATTCCAAGAGCACGCCTTTCAGGATGTCCAGCGGAGAGTCAGGCGGGGCAATGGTCGTTGCGCGTTTGACCGTAGCGAGAAGCTCGGCGCGATTTACAGTAATAAGCAAATAATCTTCTCCTTTATGCAGCAAAATCGAAGATCGACAGTTGGTTTTCATCCACCTCTGCCACCTTCGACTTCCGCTTTTTCTTTTCTTCGTTTGTGCTTGCAAGTAACCCCTCGTAGCGTTCCCAGATCGCGGCAGCCTGTGCTGTGCGGACACTGCTCTCGCGGGGCTCGGACACGACCTCCGGGGCAGACGAGCTTTCCACGTTTGTCTCTTCCTGCACGTTCTTTTTACGATTGGGGTTGATGATTGCCATTTTCTTAAAGGCTGCGGCAATATCCTCTACATTGTCCCGGATGCCGGCCGCCAGCTCCTTTGCCATCTGTGAGGTCAGGTCCTTTACATCGCTCATGGCGGCAAGGCCCTCTTCACTGAATGTGCCCTCAATGATGCCCGCAACCGCCAGCTTGGAGGCCATCAGCTTCATGGCCTTGGCCTGCATGGTGTTTGCGTAGTAGAACATATATACCTCCACCTTGGGCGCCGTCTGATTGATGCGCCAGCTTCTGCGGGAGGCCTGACGCAGCGTAAAGAGGTTATAGCCCATGGAGTAGTAGATGATGGTGGTAAAAGCATTGAGGTCAAGGCCCGTCTCCACACAGCGCGGATTTGTGATCAGGACCTGCAGGCCGCTTTTGACCCGCTTGTCCACCCATTCCTCCCGCTTTTCTGTGGGGATCTGCTTTGTCAGGATCTCCGTGCGGTATCCATTCTCCCGCAGCAGCTTCAGCAGCTTTTGCTGAGAGTCCGTCCGCGTCCAGCTGGTGTAGATCAATACCCGTTCGCCATCTTCCACCTTTTGCTGCACCAGATTCAATATTGCTTCTTCTTTTGGCAGAAGCGTTGAAAAGTCACCGCAGTTTTCTGGCTCTACGAGGGTCGAGCCATCAATGGGATGGACAATCTCCGGCTGGTCGTAGGGTTGATCCGGGTAGACCGTGAGCAGATTGAGATAAGCAGAGAGGATCTTCTGCGCGATTCCTGTACCCGAACGGAGTATCTTTTGCAGTATGTTCTCCGCTTTCTCATAGGCTTTGCGGACATTCTCAGGCATCTCCAGCGCTATCGGGATTTCCTCATAGCTCGGCAGATCCTTGTTCATATCCGTAAGGGACAAAAAGGCCGCATACTCCAGCAGGAAGCGGGAAAACACCAGCGGTGAGACACCGGGGAGCAGCCGCGACTTTGTTTTCCGCTTGTTGGCGCGCCGGTTGGAATTGTACTCGGTGTCCTCGATCTCATAGGTGTTTTCTACGACACCATACTCCGCGTCAAAGTCGCCAGGCTTGCAATACCTCTTATCATCTTTGAGCATGAGCCCAGGGACGATGCGGTAAAGCAAATGAAAGATACCCGAGGAGTACCCATTGATGAGCGTCGCAGTCATTCCAACAAACAGCTTTGAAACACCGTAGAGTTCTGCCATGGTGTCGCCCTGGCCACTGGCGTTGTTGTATTCGTGGAGCTCATCGCAGAGGAAACCGTCGATTTTTCCATGCAGTTTCTTCTTGATATAGGTACTGAGCGGATAGCGCCGCTGTGCGCCGCGGACAGGATAGTAGCCATCCGGGTCCTCAGCGATCTTCATAAGCTGGTCAATGACCTTCTCATTTTTCGTCCGCTTGAGATGTGCGTCCGCTCCGTAGCGGTGTACCCAGCCATATTCGCCGATCTTGACCCACTCGGTCCGCTTACTCGGATTGACAGCAGACCATAGCGGCGTGCCGCAATGAGAGCAGACGTGATTTACCCTGTTCTCTTTGCGGAAGAAAAACTGGTCTGCCGGTACGGTATAGCTGATTCCATCCTCGCTGATATCCATTTCGATGACCGCATCGCAGTCCGGGCAAAGAAATGCATGCCGGCGTCTGTTCCACCGCACGGCAGGGCTGCGCATATAGCCGTCTCTGGCCCGTTCCTTGGAAAAGACCGCATACACACTCTTGTCGCCCTGCTCGTACATGGCATAGAGGCGGTTTAAGTCTGTAATATTGCGTACCACCATAGCGTAGGTATCCGGGAGCGTTTCGCCGATCTCGCGTACCCATTTTTTCGTAACATGGGAGGGGCACATAATGATGTTGAAAGACTTTTCTGTGCCTTTTTTCTTCTGCGAAGCCCATAGCCCGTGCAGCGCGCCGAGAGCGGTCGATCCGATCTTGGTTTTTCCAGAGCCGCATTCCGCGATGATGAGGGCGGCCCGCTTTCGCTCAAGCTGACGTTTGACAGCCTCCGCTACAGCAAGCTGTGCGTCATAAAGGGAATAGCCCGCGTGCTGCGTGATAAAGTCGTTGATGGCTAGCACTTCATCAGAGAGGGGCTCACTGGCAGGGTCAAAGAGGGGCATGAACTGATTGCGGATGCGATCTGCGACGGTCACGCCAAAGGTGTTGAGATATTCCGTGACGTTATTGACTTCCTCGAACCCATCCGAAAAGCCTGGAACCGCGCTAGGGATCTGGATGTCACCGGTTTTCAAGCCTTCCTCCAGCACCTCCACAACATTTTTATCCTCTGGCTTCAGCGTCAGCACCCATGCATCGATCCGCTCTTTTTGCGAGATGACCTCCAGCTGTCGGAGATCTCCGCGGTTTTGGAGCGAAGTGAGCACATAGTCCTGAAACGCAGGGATGAGCGGTGCTGCTGTTTTGTGATCCAGTTCCTCAAACAGGCGCACACGATCGCCTTCAGGGCAGAAAATGTAGCATTTGCGTGGCTGTGCCGGTTTTTGCGGAGCGACTTCTTCATCTCCTTTTTGCCTGTCATCCTCCGGCCCGCATTCATCCTGCGGCGATGTTTCTTCCTGTGTGTCGTCTGCTGCCATAAGCGTTGCCACGGCGTATACGCCATCATGGGTGATTTGACGCTGATACCCTTTCAGCTTGCTTTGCAGCTTTCGCACCATATCATTTTGGGTGGCCTCTATGGTAGTCCCGCCGTAAATAGCGTCTGCCATAGCCCGCACCATCTCGGGATATCCACCGAAGCGGATCGCGCAGATCACGCTTCCTTTCTTGTCTGCGTCAAGCACGACTGTATCTGCGTAGGCCGACAGCCGGATCTTCGCCGACGGATCATAATACCCCAGCTCGATCAGCTTGCTCTCTGACATTCATTCGCGTCCTCCTTTCAATTTAGGGGCAAAAGAAGACCGCAATTGCTCTATGAGCAATTACGGTTCTCTTCTTGTCCTTATTTTGATTCCAGTTCGTTTGAGTCTCTGACGGAGGGCGCAATGCCCCCCTTTCCGTCGCCGTTCCTCCCTAACTTACTCCGCCCTGACTTACTTCGCCCTGAAATGCAACTCAATTCTACTGCCTTATACTTTTCCTGCATAGTTGGAAGTTTTCCATAGTGATTTGATAGTCTATATAGATAATAGGCACGGAGAAGAACTGTATCTGCAGGGTGCTCCGTTATTTCACAATCAGGCTCAGTCAAAACAGCGCCTGTGTAGAGCGAAAAGTGCGTTTAGTTGCAAAAATCTTTTCTAAACATTGATGAGACTACTTGATTTTTGAGCTTTGTTCCGGATATAATAGAGAAGAAAAATGCTTCTAGTTGCAAAAATCTTTTCTAAGGAGGCGACCTCATGGTCATTCGAAGAGACTTCTATTTGGAAAAACTGATTCAGCGAAAGGGAAATGGCCTGATCAAGGTCATCACCGGTATTCGCAGATGCGGGAAATCGTACCTGCTCAACAATCTTTTCTATCATCACCTGCTGGAGTCTGGTGTTGATGCTGAGCACATTATTCGTTTTGCCTTTGACTCAGCCGACGACCTGTATCTGATTGGAGAAAGTCTCATTCAAATTGAAAAAGAAAAACGGGGTGTTGACCCCGAAAAGTTTATGGCATATATTCGCTCCAAAGTTGTAGACAACAGCGTTTACTATCTGCTACTGGATGAGGTGCAGATGCTCGATTGCTTTGAAGCGGTTTTGAACGGCTATTTGCGCAAAGAGAATATGGACGTGTTCGTGACTGGAAGCAACGCCCGACTTTTATCCAAAGATATTGCCACCGAGTTCGCTGGGCGCGGAGATGAGGTCCATATGTATCCCCTGAGTTTTGCAGAGTTCATGTCTGTTTACAAGGGGGACAAATACATGGGGCTTTCAGAATATATGCTCTATGGCGGTATCCCGCTGGTCGTTCTGCGAGATGGGGCAGGTGACAAGGCTGCAGCCTTACAAAACCTTTTCAGTGAGATCTATCTGCGAGACATCTGTAAACATAACAGGGTGAAGAATATTGGAGAACTGGAGGATTTGCTCAATATTCTATCTTCCGCCATTGGATCTCTGACCAACCCGGAAAAACTGAAAAATACCTTTCGGACTGCCAAAAAATCCCGAATTACCTCTAACACCATCCGAAAGTATTTGGGCTACTTTGAAGACTCGTTCCTGATTGAGTCGGCGCAGCGGTATGACATCAAGGGAAAAGCCTACATCGAAACGCCGAAAAAATACTATTTCTCCGATTTGGGACTGCGTAACGCCCGTATCAATTTTCGCCAGTTTGAGCAAACTCATTCTATGGAAAATGTGATTTACAACGAACTTCGCATGAGAGGGTACAGTGTCGATGTAGGTGTCGTGCCGATTGCTGAAAAAGACGCAGAAGGCAAAGTGATTCGCAAGCAGTTGGAAGTTGATTTCGTGTGCAACATGGGTTCCCTACGCTATTATATTCAATCTGCCTTTTCGCTACCGGATGAAGCAAAGCGGACACAGGAGATCCGACCGTTTCGGAAAATTGATGACTCTTTCAAAAAAATCATCATCACCAAAGATATTGTTTCTCCCTACTATGATGAATACGGCATTCTGACTGTGAATGTCTATGACTTCCTTTTAGACGCCAAATGTCTTGAAATATAAGCGTCAATATCTGCACAACAAAAGTGCCGTACCTCTAATGCCCTTCATTTTTTGCAGTCAGGAACGATTTGATACGACGCTGCACAAATTTACGCCCCTCTGAATCCTTACGTTGCAAGGATTCAGAGGGGCGCAGTTTGTGCAGATTATGTTGCTCGATTCATCTATGAAATCTTGTCAATGAATTCCTTCATGTTATCAATCTAGATATATGGTGCATGCTTAGAATAAATCTCATGAAATTTAGAAATAACAATCTGGATTTCATTTGCTCACAATGCTTCTAAGATTCCATGCAGGAATCGTGCCTCATTATAGGACTTGTAGAGATAGGCAATGCCGTAACCGCTTACTTTTCCAGATCATGCTCCATTGCAGTGCCTCTGCATAGGGTACAGAATTTTTCATTTCCCATTTTAAACGATTTTGATTCGCGTCGTAGGCAAAGCTACTCTCGAGATTATTGCAGCTGCTTCAGCACGTGTAATGGTGTCAGATGGTCTGAATGCTCTGGTTCTTTCATCTCCGGTCAAGATGCCTGCTCTGTAAAGAGCAAGTATCTCATCAGCGTATTCGCTTCGTTCGCTTACGTCAGGAATATAATCATAGTCAATGTCGTTGACACCGGCAAAATCAGATGTTGCTTTCGCGAAAATATGTGCTATTTGCGCTCGTGTTGCGTAAGCATCGAGGCTGGAATATTCGTCGCTCGAGACAATTCGATTTTTTACACAATAGTTCAGATAGGCATCATACCATTTACCACCATCTGATGCTGAAAAAGAGATTGTCTGGTTATTACATGTGGCATGGACAACAGCAGCCATTTTAATTGCTTCGCTCAGTGTGATATTGCCTATAGGGTGAAATGTACCGTCAGTATATCCGTTCATAATGCCCAACTGGACAACTGACTTTATAACGCCCTGTTGCTGACTTCCATACCATGCTGACTCATCCGCGTCCAGGAAGCCATAATAGTCGGTAGACGCACTGAACTTGCTGTCGGTATCTGTAAGGCTATCCGTATCAATGCAGGTAATACTATTCCGAATTGTCTCTGACCATCCCCATAGACGGCCGAGGTTGTCCCTATACTGCCACTCTGCCGGCAAATATATAGCCGTATTGTCGCCGTCTTGTTGGAAAGCCCTTGCTTCGGTGATTGTGTCTGATTTAATAGACAGCTGTTGGTACTCTTTCAGCTTGGAATTGTCGGAGAAACCGTTGGTCATATAAAGCTGCACAGAATCATCATTTTGCTTCTTGGCATGAACGATCAAACCGGCAGTGTCTCCCAGCCTTTTTCCGTCGCTGAGCCTCACAAGGCCGCCTCTGTTCAGACTATTGCTCTTTTCCGGGCCGACAAGATACGACAAGTACACCTCGTTACCGCAGCTTGTCATGGAAGCGTAAAAGTTCACAAATTCTTGGGGCAAAACCTTATTATCGCTAACTGGGATACTGTACTGATTGATCCATTTTCCGTGTTCATTCAAAAGGAATACCTTGCCAGTATAGGCATCTACAAAACATGGCCTGCCATTCAATGCCGAAATCGCATAAGGCTCTGTGCCAGCAGGAATGTCCACAGATTTGACGATCTCATCGCTATCCCAGTAACACAGCGAACTTCCATTTTCCCATAAGGCAACATTTTCGCAGAGGACAACATTACTGGCCGCAGCCACATTAACATTGTCTTGAAGAATAAAAAGGCTGTATTGCAAACCCTTTGGATTCTTCGGATAGAATAGGTCAAGCCAAACTGAACCATTTGGTTGGACAGACATATTCTGAATGATCATCTCATCTTCTAAATCTTCGCCGCTTCGATAGCATGCCTGCAATTCAAGCGTCTTTTCATTTATACAGGCTACTGCATCTTTGCCTATCGAGCTATCATGCAAAAGAAGCCATATATGATCGTCTTGAGCTATCATATCTTTCACATAATAGGAATCTATTCCGCAGCTCAGTTTAGAATTGTTCTCACGATCAATAGCCGCAACACTGGAATTGAATATGACCGCAACGACCAACGGGAGTATTATGCAGGCTTTTTTGAGTTTGTCTATTCCGTTTCTTTCCATGAGCATGCCTCTTTTTCATTAAAAGACTACTGATATAGTATATTTGTGATATCTTCGCTCCATTTTGTCGTAATGCTTACGGAAACCTTGTTTGCAAGTGTGCTCGTCTGAGCAGTTCTATGTGCAAATGTCGTTGCCGCTGTTCCCCATAATCCATAGCTATTTGACGGGGTATAAAGATAAACCAGGGACCAACGCGCATTTAGAATTGTCGTACCAGTTGGTGCACGATTGGACTGTGCAGCATATGCCAAGCATACTTCACGGTTAAAATACAGATTTGTATAATTTGATGTTACGTACGATGTGCTTGCACCACTTACTACTTTTTTAAATGATGAATCATAACCGCTTTCGTTTGTATTGAGCGTTATTGTGTCAATAACCGCCCACGATACACCATTAATGATTTTAAGAGTAACGGTATCATATGCACTGCCCTTTGTGATCGTTGCAACTAAATTTACAGACGATAGCTGACTTGGCGAATACTTGATTGAAGATGGTCTCCAGTAATGCGCATACCCTCCGGCCGAATTCTTAATATATCCACTAATAACGAAACCCCATACACCGTCTTTTTGAAGATAATAGGTTCCTAAATCTAAGCCTATTTTATCACTTACGTATATTCCAAAAAAGCCATAGGGTACATCAGGATCTGACAAGCTGCTTTTAAGATTAACTGATGGTAAAGTAAATGTTCCACTTGCCTTGTAATATCCTCCTGTTACAGTCCGAACCATGTAGTGTAACCCGGTCTTATCTGAGGAATTTACATATGTTATCACATCTCCAGAATATGACATAGGCACCGGAGATTCCTTCGCTTCAATGCATGATAGCGGATCTTTGCAAAGAATCGATGCATATTCCAAATCTATTTCATTTTCAGCCGAGGGAGTTGCAGTTTTCCAACTCGATATTAAAGTGTTTGCTTGCTCAAACGTAAGGTTATTTGTTTTAATAACAGATGCTGCGGTTTGTAAATCATATACCGTCCACTCATTTAACATAGCAGAACTTGAAGAATACTGCAAAAGGAAATCATAATCTTGCTGCGTCTCTGACAGTTGATCTTTAATGCGAGAGTCCACCGTTCGTAAAGATGCCAAGTCGGATAAGCTCATTTCCATAACGTCTGTATCTGCATATTGTGAAACATCACTCCATGCAAAGCAAAATGAAATAGATGAAATGAGTGCTGCGCATAAAATAAGATCTAAACCTCTTTTTATAACTTTTTTCATGGGATCATCTCTCCTTTTTCATCTGCAGATTATTGCTTATTTTTAGTTTATAGACAGTTTTTGCTACTAAGAGGCCTATCGAAGGTACCGTTGCCGACGGCGGCAGGTTGTGCCATCGTCTTACCAACGAGTAAGGAGCATTGCTGCTACAATTCTTTTCATAAAATCACCCCCTTCTGTATATCCTTGATAAAAATTTTTGCTTTTACCTAATAAATGCAGAAGAAGTGCTTTTACTTGCAATTTTCAGTAAGAATATTTCATTTTATCGTTTTGACTAAATACCTGCTTTTAGATATGTGCAAAATTCCCATCTGACTAAGCGCCGCATCAATAGCAAACACGGGGTGTTCTCCCAATTGAACTATATAGCCAAGCACAACCATTCAGCCTTATTCCTTGTAAATATTGTATTAGTTTCCGCTGTGTGCAAAAAATGGTGGAGGTATCGACATCACGTGTCGATACCTCCGCTGACATTTATTTATGCTGCCTTTTGCCGAAATCGCAAGTTGCGGATGCTGTTCGACCTTACTTGAAGCTCCTGTGATAGAAGCCTAAGGATAGAAAACTCATCGTCCAGCCCACGCAGTTCTCGTTGCAGTACACCTTCGTAGTGCCGTTTTTTCTCCTCCAAAGCCTGCACCTTCAATACCCAGCGTTCCATGACCGCGGGGCTCTGGCTGTTGCTTTTGATGAGATAATCACACTTTTCCTGATACACTGCAATCTCTTTTTTGACTGCATTATAAAATTCTTCTGTCATTTTTTCACGCTGCTTTGCATCGTCAATGATATAAAAGCTGTTGACAATCAAAGGCGTCGTTCTTTTGTTGAGACCGCTGAGGAGCGTGATAAAATCCTCAAAAATGTCCACTTGGTCCATATGGGTACGGGGGACAAAATACATGTGACCATTGACGCTCAGTTTGGTGGCCTCAAGAGACCGCAGGTAATTGAGGCATATTGTTTCGATCTGCTTGCGGTTGGCACAGCGCTGATAGAGTTCAAAGAGCTCTTCTGCACGCCGGCAGCACATGGGCACATCCACCGCAGAATCGTAGACCATATTGTCGCTGCGGAAAATGCCATCCGCCTTGTCATAGCTGATATTTGCCAGCTTTTCGTATTGATTCGTCTGTCGATTCAGCGTCTCCTTTACCAGTTCGCGGGAGAGAACACTGGGGGTGTGCGTATTATCCCGGCAGTAGGCAAGGTAGATATTTGTCTCGCCATTCTCCGTAACAGGGATGCGCTCCCGGATATCGCCCGTGGCAGACCTGAAGGCATCTGACACGGAAAGCCGGTTGCTGCCGCTGTACGGAATTCCCATGCTCTCACACAGGCGGGATAACTCGTCCTTATCCACCAGCAGGTTTGTCAGGGAGAAATAAAGGAATTTTCCTAGCATGTGCTGCTGATCACCAGCAGCCGCACCGATAAGTTCATTCATGTTTATGACTTTATCCATATTATAGATTATCCTTTCTTCACAGTGAGTTCCCTCACCAGTTTTTAATTACTTCCGGCAGCTTATCATACTGCCCGGATATGAGCAGCCCGCATTCATAATGAAAATTGATGTAGGTCAAATGGTACTCGATCTTTTCCATCGTTTTTTTGTCATCAATTTCCCGTGCGTGCTGATGAGCCTTGAAATACCGCTTCATCTGGTCGAGCGTAATGCAATACTGCTCTTTTCGGATTTTTGCTCTGATTCGTGCTGTTTCTTGTTCTGTTAACATCGTTTCTCCTTTACATCGTCGCCACCCGGCTCAAAAGGTAGTCGTCCACTCCCTTGTAGGCTGGGTTCCAAGAATATTTTGAGTAGCGGATACCCGGTAGTTTCCGCACTTCCTTACGCATGGCAAAAACAGCATTTCGGACATTTGAATTTGTCATCTGATCCATGTCCATTGCCTCCACGACCTCATGAACGCCAAGCTCCCGGATGGTATCGGTCAGCCCATTGAGCGCGTTGACACCGCCAATGCAGATAAACAGCGCATCCTTTGCAAGATAGCTGGCCACATCGCCCTTGAGCGGTCCCTCTGTCAAAAAGGCCCGTTTCCTTGAGCGGTCGCCAGTTACATGAACCCAGGAATAGCTGCGAGTGCCGTTCGGCAGGCTGCGGCTGGAGAGCCAGCGGTACTTTCGGTTGGGACGGTCCGCTTCATCGAGCCGGATTTTAAGCCCCTGTATGAGCCCGTCCTTATTCCGAACCGGAATTAGGAACCCATTCGGCCCAGAGAGCGTCCACTCGCCATAGTAGGTGCGAAAGCCGGGAACGCCGCGCAGGTCATGCCCGCGGGAGCGGAGCAGGTCGGCCAAAAGCCGACGACCCCGTTCAGTCTCGGGCATACTTCTGTATCCGTTTTCTCGGATGCGATCTTCGGATAAGCCTCTTCCCAGCAGGTTTTCACCGTGCCGGTCAAGAAGAGTCAAGTGCTCCAGCATATCCGTATATGCGGCGTGGCGCTGCTCCAGTGAAACAGGCTGCCGCTCTTTCATTTGGGGAGTCGGCGTTTGGGGCAAAGGATACACCTTTGTCTCCCGCACCAATTCCAAATAGGCCTCTTTATTGCTGATCCCTTTAAGTCTTGCATACAAGCTCACGCTGTTGCCGTGGGCCCCGCAAAGGTTACAGCGGTACTGATCTGTGTCGGTATTGAGGCTCAGATGGTATTTTCCCGGTCCGTGGTCATGGCAGAAGGGGCAGCTTGCCTCGACCTCCGTTCGCCGCAGCGTTCGGGAGTCGAGGACAAGCCCACACCGTCTGGCCGTTTCCACGATAGGGATCTTATCATATTGTCGGACGGCCAAACGGGATCACCCCCTATCAGGCGGCACGCTGCTCCGCGAAAACAATAGGTTTGATAGGCCTCACCTGCAGCGGCGCATTGCTCACGCATTTTGCCATGATGATCTGTCCTGTGGGACGTACATTGGCAAGGTCATCCACGGACTCCATGTTGTCCACGAAGACGGGGTAATTGCGCCCTGTGAGACGCTTTATCAGCTCCGACACCTCCATGCCTGCCCGGATCTTCTCGGAAAGAGAGAGCCGGTCATAACGGCGGCCGCTGTAGGTAAACTTGAAGGTATCTTTGACCTCGCCCGTGGATTTCACCACATCGTAGAGGGAAATTTCCACGCGGTTCATTTTAAGTTGTGAAAAAGTAAGCTCGGCCCGCTTGCTGACATACGAAATCACATTCGTCATCGTGCGCTTGATTTTGCTGATGGTCTCCTGCGCCTCACGAATCTCACGGTCAAAGTCAGGCGTCTGTGCAGATGCCATCTCATTCAGCGCAGAGAGTTTGGACTCCAACTCACGGCACTGTTCCCGGCACTCACGCAGGCGGTCATACTCTGCCTGCGTCAAATTGCCGTATTCCAGCTCCGCCGTCAGGTTTTGTATCTCACTGCGCAGTGACTCAGCAGCCTGCGAGCCGTTTTCTGACTGTTCCGCGCAGCGCCGCTCCAGTTCGGCAGCGTCTTCCGCCCATTTGCGTAGATCAGCTTCCTTGAAGGCCTCGAAGGTTTCTCTGGCCTTTTTGTCCAGTTCCTGAAGCTCTGTAAGCTGCCCCTTTTGCTCTGTTCCGGCGGCATACAGTTCAGAAATGGTTTTTTTGAGCGCAGCCTGCACCTCAAGCAGCGTTTCCTCCGTCACGCGGCGGTGACAGGTGGGGCAGTCCATACCGGCATGAAAAGCCTTGTATGCCACGGCCTCCCGCTTATACCGCGCACCCAGGTCATTGACCTTGGCCGTGATCTCCGCCAGCGGCTCGGTAAACTTGGACTGATACTGCTCGGCCTGTCTGCGGACGATCTTTTCACGCATCGCGTGAAGCTCTTTTTGCTGCTGCACCGTGTCGCCGCGTTCATCACGGGCCATCTCATCGTAGCGCTGGCTCAGTTCGACGAGCCGTTCCTGCATTTTGGCAGTATCGAGGCCGGCAAACTGTTTTTCCGCCAATGCCGCGATCTCATTCTGAAGGGCTGTAATGCCCTCCGAAATCTCCACCCACATCGTTTCATGCTGCTTCTTTTGGGTTGCTGCCAGGTCCTTTTGCCCGCTGAGATAGGTGATACGCTCATCCAACTCGCGGATCTCTGCACGCCGTCCCTTGAGATAGGTGTCAGGCGAAAGGATTACCTCATCCTTTAAGGACGCCTGCACCGCACCTGGGAGCTGTGCAAGGATTGTCTCCTGCGGAATGAACGGTAGATACCGTTCCAAAAGATTCTTACCGTTCGTCCCCAACTCCTCGATAAAATACAGGGGGTTTAGGATAGAGAGAAACACGTCCCGCTCCCCGAAGAGGTCAGCCAAATCAAGCTGACGGATAGTATGACCGTCGTAATAGATGGACATATCGTTATTTTGGCGGATACGGGTCAATTCATGGGTGATCCCATTCTCATCCACAAAGCGCATCTGGATGGCCACATCAGGATTTTTCTCGTTGTGAAGCCGGTCAAGACCGCGTTCTCCAAAAAGCGGGAGACCGGTCACGGCAAATGCGATGGCGTCCGCAATGCTGGTTTTCCCCCGGCCATTTCCCCCGGTGATGACGGTCGGATTGCCGAAGGTCAACTCCGTAGGTTTTTCATAGGACTTAAAGCCGGAAATACTCATACTGGTGATCTGAAACTGTTCGATCTTTTTCAACTGTCTGCTCCTTTCTTTGGCTCATGGCAGCTTTTTTATGCTGCCTGCTGGCCCTGCTGATAGACCTCATAGGACTCCAGCACACAGAACACCACGGTATCCTGCTTGCGGGTCGTGAGCCTCACATGAGAAAGCTGCGTGCCCGGTGTCAGCTCGGGACGTACCCCTCGGACATAGGCATAGGTCTGCTTTTTCTCCGGCGTTTCCAGATTGACCAACGTATTGCTGCCGCTCATGCCGCCCTGTACCTTCGCGGCCAGAACTGTGTAGATGTCCTCCTTGGGCATAGCCTGCGCGGCATTGCGGAACGGAACGGTTTTTCCGGTGGATTCAGCAGTATGTTCCTGCTTTTTGGGACCCGCCTGCGGTTTCTGCTGCGCCGAGCGATTCTGGGGCTCAGCAGATTGCTGCGCTGTCCCACCGCTGTGCTGATTCTGTGCAGGTGCGGAGGGCGGCTGCTTATCGTCTGCGGCTTTCTGCTCCGGCGCGGTTTTGGGCATCAGCAGAGATTGAATACCGCTCGCTGCGGCAGGCTCAAGGCCCAGCTTTTTAAGCGCGTTCAAATAAGCGTCATCCAGCTTTTTCCGCTCACTAGCCTTAATAATGTAGCTGCGTCCCCGGCGCTCGATGTCCACCCATACGGTGTCGAGGCTATAGAGGACACGTCCGATGCCCCATTGATAGGCAGCCCGCTTCATGCTGTCGGAAAGGCCGCCTTTGATGGGTTCAATGTCCGAATCCTCAGCGCCGTCCCATTTGGTAATGAAGCCCTTGCCTTCAAAGTAAATGGCAATACCGCAGAGCTGTGCGTCCTTTTTTCCATTGGAGTGCCACGGCTTGAACTCGTTGTACCAGTTTTCCGGGCCGCAGACCTCGTCCAGCCGATTTTGGATGGCGCGGTTGGTCACATAGGGAACCGCCATGCCCCGCATCGATTCCTCGATCGTATTTTGCAGGCGCCATTCCAGATCCTCCGGAGCAAAGGGCTTTGCAAGCGCTGCCTGCATTTCTCTGGTATCTTTTTCTGTCAATTTTTTACCCCCTAAGAATAAAATCACCCAATGTGCGGCCATTGGGGACAAGAATGTCCGTATAGTAGTAGGCGGGGTTCTTGTCCTTGAGATGTTCCAGTAGCGCTTTGTGGTCAAGCCCCTTTTGATTATGTGCGGAGTAGAACATATCGTCATTGTCGGGCAGTCCCAGCAAATACCTCGGGAAATTTTTCAACGCTGAAAGTTTTTTGTATCGCGGTAGGATGTTATTGCCTGTGCATACCCTTTCGTCTTCGTAAACGTTGGAAAAAGGATAATAAAACATGGGCGTATCCTCCGTTGGAGGCTCATCCGCGACCACCCCCATTGAACACTCTGCCACCCTTCCGTCGGCCAAAACACGAAGTCCGAAAACCAGCCGCGGCAGCGGAAAGTCCAAATATTCCGTGTCCCGGTAGATCACATCCGCCCGCAGGTCAGGGTTCCAAATCACGAAGCGGCGTTCTACGGAACTCATGGAGACATGAAGACAATGTTCCGGCAGGAACCCACTGCTGATGTATTCATTCCCGACGCAGCTGCCGTTGAGGGCAAAGTAAAACTCGACAGGGTCGATCTCCCGGTAACTCAGGACTCCGCCGGGACTTCGTTCCTGAACAATGATGGTATTTCGACTCGGCGAGATCCGAACGATTACCTCCTCCGGCGATTCCTTTCTTACAAGCGGCATTACGCAGCCTCCTTCCCGTTGAAAATAAGATGCTGTTCATTTCTTTCAGCCTCCAGCCGCCTGATTTCCTTTTGACAGTAGAGGATCATATTGATAATTGAATTTAAGAAGAGGAGCGGCTCATAGCAATCCGGCGAAAGTGTAATGTCGATCTTGACACTATCTGCGCCAAAATGATAAGAAACATCGAAGACAGAGTGGGATGCGCCAACGACATAAAACAAAAATATATCCTTGATCTTTTCCTGCCACATTCTAAACTTCGATGAAAAAATATCTCCATCTTGGCAGCCCAACTGGTATAAACGGTCGACGCTCTGGTCACTAAAGCGCACGGTGTAAAACTCATCATCTGTTTCTTCCGGTTCTTCATCAAAAAAAGCCCACAGCAAATCGTACATGATCATGTCAGGGTCTTCCTCGTCCACCTCTGGGTTATCCCGAATGATCGCGTTGACCATATCGGCATCGCTGGTGTGAAGATATTTTAGGATCCGCAAGAAAAGCAGAATATCCCATTCATATTCGTTGTCATACATGGGCGCACCTCAAAAGAAGGTTCGATGCAGTAGCCGGAAGGTCTGCGCTTTTTTACTATTGCCGGCCAAGGCTGCGATCCAGCTGCTTTCAGTGCGTCGACAAATATCATTCAAGCCTTCAGGTGTGACCTCCTCCATTTCAAAGGCCAACCAGTTGATCATAGCCAGGTTCAATACGCCATCTTTCTTTACTGTGTCCATCACCGTCTGGAGGTAAGGGCTGTACTTTGGTTCGGAAAGTATAGTTTCTTTCGCAGGTACCTCATGGAGTAACTGCACAAAGCGATCTCTATGAAACTCAAGCATCCTTGATCGCCTCCTGCCCAAAGCTGACCATGCACAGGGCGTACTGGTCCAAATTCTGCATAATCTCACTGCGTTCCTGTTCAGATGCAGATGCCCGGCCGAGCGAGGCATAGTAAATGCCGCAATCAGGGATAGGCGCTCCTTCTTGAATCAGAATGTTCCAGACCGTGTGCGCCAGCAGCTCGGGATCGCTGTCATCCGCAACCGTAGAGCAAAGCAGCATATCACCGATCTTCTGCGCGCCACCGAGATCCGCTTTACGGAGCATTCCCGCAGTATGGAAGGCAACCGCCTCCCGCTGCGCCTCCTCGCCAGCCACAAGTAGCTGGCGAAACACCTCGGGTTCCTGTTTCCCGAGTACAACTCCAAAGGGACGGGAGATCTTATGCTCCCACACGCCATTCGATGGGTTGAACTGTCGGTACAGCTTTCCGAGCTCCGGACGCAACAGGTTCGTTACCGTTCCCCACGCCTGTAAACGTAGGGATTCATCCGTTCCGGTGAGGCCGCTTATAGAAACGACAATCACCATATCTAAAGATTTCATTTTCATTTCCTCTTTCATCAATATTCGTCAGCCAGCATGATCGTAGTGGCCGAGCGGTCTGCCTCCGTGATGATCAGAATGCGGATCTTGCCGCTGATTTGATACCAAGATAAGATACGGTCCTCATCGCGGATCGCCTGCTCATTGGCTTTTTGATCCGCCATACAGGTATCGCCCCAGTCACCGCGGATATGCCGATTCACAAGACGGATCAGCTTTTCTTTTGAGACATTCGCCAAAGCAGCCGTTGTGGCGCGGACTTCTCCGGTGGGAAACCGGACCGGTCTGTACTGCATAATAGGTGGGTCCCCTTTCTTTATGTCAATGCCTTAAAGCCGTTTGGCGTCAGGACATTGAAGATCATTTTATTTGTGATGGTTTCTTTTACCTCGCTGCCAAGGTGGTTTCCGCTGGCACTGAATTTCTCCTCGCTCTCCGTGCGCACAACCTTGACGATGCGGCCCTTGATGATGTGAGGGCTGTCGCATTCAATAAGGCCGTTTATCATGCCGGAGCCTCCGATCAGCCCAATCTGGCTGATGGAGAGTGGAAGAAGTGGGCGTTTGGCACCGCTGTCCAGCTCGCTGCGGCGCATCATCTGCGCGAAGCTGTTAGACTTGCGAAGCTGCTGCTCCAATTCCTTTTGGTTGAACCGCTCGCCCTTGAAGGTGTTGACCTGCAAAGGCTGTGCCGGAAGCGCATAGCGTCCCTCCTCAATCTTCTCAAGAGGCGGTATCGAGGCGGGGCTGCACGCAAACTGCTCCAGCCAGAGCGTATCCTTCAATTCCGTATCTCTGTGCTTTCGGACGCCGAATATAGCAACCTGTTTGAACTGCTTAAACTCGCTGTCTGTAAAGCGCCAGACGGAGAGGTCGTCGAAATTATCAACGAGAATACGGCAGATGTCCGCTGTCAGGCGGTAATAGGGAATGACATAGATCAGCAGTCCGCCATACATCAAGGTGGGTAGACTCTCGATCAAAAACCGCTTTTCACGCCGGGACCGGCCGCCGCTTTCATTGATGACAGACAGGTACGGCGGATTCAAAAAGAGCAGATGAAATGCTTCATGGCTGATACGGCTGTAAAAGAAGCTGCCAAATCCGACGCGGTGGAGCCGTGTCTGCGCTTCTTCCGCACGGCTCTCATCCAGCTCCACGCCGTAGGCATAGCAGTTATTTCCCTGAGCCAACTGGCGCAGAGCCTTACCGCAGCCGCAGCATGGATCAAGGAGGTTCGTGGTGACACCATCCGGGAACCGGATACCTCGCAGCATCAAAGAGATGTTGTCAGGATCGGTAGGGTAATAGCCCAGCTTGATGTTGTTCATCAGGCGACCTACCACGGCGGCATTGGTCTTTTGTCCCGTGGGGAACGCAGCCGCGAACCTGCTCAGCACCTCATAGATTGGCTTGTAGCCTGTACTCATGAGATTGAAGCCGCTCATCCCCCGGCAAAGCTGTCCTGCCATAGATGCCAGTTTGTACTCTTCCATTTCCAGCAGAAATAGCTGGGCGGCAGTGATTTGCTCTGTCAGGTTCCTGCGGATCTGCTCTAGCTCTGTGTAGGTATCCCGCGCCGCCACCAAGTCGCTCTGCCGGTATTTTTCAATCCTTGCTCGCTGCACGACCATGCCCTGCGCTGATTGCATGATCTGTGATTGAAGTTGGGTAAGCTGATCTAGGGCATAGGGCCTTTGTGTTTCTAAATCAAGCGGCTTGCTCATCAAATTCCCAGTCCTTTCTCAATGCACAAAGGGCATCTAAGAGATGGGCATAAGACCATTTTTCAAGTTCGTGCCGGGTGATAAAGTGGTTATAGCCGCCTTTATAGCCTCTGCTATGGCGCACCGTGCGGTAGAGCAGCACTTTACCGCTGCCGCAGGCAGGCTGGGAAATGGAGACATAAAGGCCGCCGTTCTCCCACATTCCGATCAAGCTGCACTCTCCCGATACACCAATGCCGCCGGCGTTGCTGCTAACGGTCACATCGTGAAGCCCGAGGTCTCTTGCGAGGGCGCGCAGGAAAACCTTTCCCACATTGAGGAAGACCTGCTTGCTCCCGTTGGGACCACACTCCTTTTTTCCATGGATATTGCAAAGATTGAAATTAAGCAGCGCGGCCAGCCGCCGCATATTGTTCGTCTGTGATTTTATAGACATGGCAATTCCTCCGATCATTGATATAAAAGAAGGCAAGGAACAGATACAGTTCCTTGCCTTCTTTTCGCACGGCTCATGCCGCGCTCTTCATATTCTCTTCGGCTTGCGGTGAAGATTTAGCCGTGCCTGCCGCCCCCAGCGGGACGCGCTTGGCGCAGTATGCTTTTAACCGCACGCAGCCGTTTTCTGTCAGGATACCGTGATAGCGCTTTTCATAGAGGACGGATTTCCCATTCTCGCTGATCCGTGCCCTGCTCACCACATTGATCTCCCGCATAGGCTCTTACGCAGCGTTGCGGAGGATACGCTCATGCTCAAAATCGAACACGGGTGCATTTTCCTCCGGCGTACCGGGGATGAGCTTGAGGGTGTAGCCCTGCTCACGCGCCAGCTTGAAAATGCCGACGATTCGATTGAGTTCTTCATCCGCAGGTTCAGGCTCGGCGATATCCTCTGTCGCGCATGGTGCAGCTTGTGCTGCCACAGATTCTTGCTTTTCTTCCTGCACCGGTTCAACAACAGCCTCTCGCACATTATCATCGACGTCTGCCGTGGCTTTCAGTTCCTTTTGACCAGGAACCGTCAATACCGTCCAGATCGAGCGGAACGCGGAAGCAAGAAGCGTACCAAAAAGCGTGCGCTTTTTCGGCGTCAGGTTAATGATCTCTGCGGCATTTACTGTGTCGATCTCACTAAGCGTTACCGTCAGCTTTCCTGTCTCTACATAGGCAGAGGATAGAAAGCAGGATACCGCGGCGCTCTCCGAGGCAAAGACCTCCGGCGACTGCACACGCTTAGCGAGCAGGCGCTTACAGACGATGCTGCCAGCGTCCATATCATCGACCCGAATCACATCGGCATTCACGGTTCCGGCATGGACTGTTCCGTACCCTGTAATCGTTTTGGCCGTGATGCCGCAGGTCACTTGAAGGCATCCGTGAACAACCAGATGCTCCGTCGCAAGAGATTCGTAACGGATAGTTTCTCCCTTGGGAATGTAGATAGTTTTCATATTGCTGTCTCCTTTTCATTTTTTGAGGGCGCATCGCCCATTTTCTTTTTAGTCTCAGGCGGCCATTTCATCACGGAGCCGAACCGGCAACACCAGCGCAAAATCGCTGCGCCCCTCTGCCTCGACCACGATGGGCGTATAGGGGCCGCTGAGTTTGAGCCGCACCATCGGCTCTTTTCTAAACTGTCGCAATGCATCTATCATATAGCGAAGATTAAACCCAATGGCAAGATCACCGCGGCCGACCATAGATACACGGGTCGCAAAACGTCCGGTGGGTACGTTCATGGACAATTCTTTCCCTGCAAAGCGCACATACGGAAATGTGCAGCTGCCAACGCATTCTTTGAGGTAGGTGAGCTCCCGCAGCAGTTCATCCGTCTGCACAGTAATAACTTCTCGATAGGCCTTGGGGATCGCGGCATCGGGATCATAGGTGTCCACGCCATACCTACGGACATACAATTTCAGCGTCTCGTCCGAAAAGCATACCTTGTGAGCGCCAATCTGCACTGTCACTTCATTTTCTCCGAATGCCCTTAGATGTGTGAGCGCATCACCCAGCATCAAACATGGCACCGGAAAAACTGTATCCGGCTGCGTATCGCAGGCCATGCGGCGTCCATCCAGAGAAAAAATGCGGTCTTCTCGAAACTGGACACAGGCACTCTGCGGCCGACGGTCGAGGCATCCCTTTTCCGCGGCATAGCGTACGCGCTCGATCCTGCGGAAAAGCGCAGCGGCGTTCACACGCAGGGATGTGCCGTCCTCTACAGTCCCGCACTCCGGATAATCTTCATGGGAAGAAACAGAAAATTCCGCGGCTCTTTGTCCACAGCGCACCTCCAGCGTTCCATCTTTTTCGTCCTTGAAAACGAGGGTGATCGCCAGTTCTCCCTCAAAATGGGAGCAGGCTTTCATCACATCCTTTGTTCTGGAAAAAACGAAAGACATATCATCGCCGAGAGTAGGAATCTCTGCTACGAGCCATGTTTCAAGGTCTGTCGCTGTCAGCGTACACCGCCCATGCTGAATGCAGACCGCGATCTCCTCCAGAATGGGGAGCGGACTCTTCCTCAAGACCTTGCTGACCTTGTTCATGACGTCCGCAAAGGCCTGGGCATCTACTGTCGCTCTTTTCATGCTGCTTTCCTCCTCGGCTGTTTTTCCAGTACTGTCTGCATTCGAATCGTTCTTGTCGAAAAATCCGCCTGAAGCGCGAGGTTCTCCCCGTGCGTCAGGATGTTGTAGACCATCGTTAGAATAGCGGTAGCCGCCGTGACATTGGCGACGATGCTCTGCGGATCTGCCTGAGCGGCCTCAGCACAGCTTACTTCCGAGGGAAACCTGTCTGTGATTTTCAACATTTCCGGGTGGACACCTCCGATAGGTTTTCTCACGGTACGCCCGTTTTTCCGCACACCGCAGACCACCTGGCCGGTGTAGCTGCCGTTGCCGCTGTCGATGTAGATGAGATCTAAGCTCTTTTTGAAGGCCTCATGGCAGAGCTGGCGCGTGCGGTTATTGTCCACGCACCCCAGCAGGAGGACCATCTCTCTGACTTTTCTTCTCGGATAGCCGTCCGTTTCCCATTCTCCCGGTTCGATCAGGGTCATAAGCTCCGAGAGCGTTTCAATGAAATTGGGAACATACTCCGTTTCCATGCCCAGCACGGCGGAGTAACGCTCCGAGAGCACACGGGCCTTATTTTCACCAAGATCAGCTTCCACAAAATTCTGTCGATCAAGGTTCTTGGCCTCGACGAGATCTCCGTCGCAGATAATAAACCGTGCCGGACGATCGAGCATGTGCAGCAGGCGGAAGAGGTACGGCGCAACATAGCCGCCTGTCCCGCCTGCGCCCAGCATCACGACCTTTACCGGACGATCCATTGGAAATCTCATCACCACACCTCCGAAAGAAACTCTCGAAAGCTACGTTTCTTTTCCACCTTCACAGGGACAGGTCTGCGGACGCTGACCTGATCCAACCATTCCTGCGGAAACGGCTGCTCCAGCCCCTCGATGACCGTAGCAGGATCAATAGTAACGAAGTTGTCGCCGCAGAAGACACGGGCTTTGATCTCCGGGTAAAAATGATCAAGTTCTCCAAGGACAAAGTAAAGCCCTACGGAGCGCTCGTCCCGGTCGTCCTTTCCCGAGAAAAAGGCGTCCATGCTGTTGTGGGAGTGGATATCGGCATAGCAGATATAGCGCTCCTCATCGTCATAGGGGCAGTCATGGAGATTGGCCTCCACTTCCTCCTTGCAGACGCTCTGCTTGGGAACATAGGCGAAAAAGCGATTTTCCGCCTTATCCCAGTAGATCAGCGCCAGCGCCTCGTTTTCCTCGTTCTCCGTCATAAAGGTGCGGAAGAAAGCGATGATTTGGCCCATTAACTGAGCGGGGATCTTCGGCAGAGCCGGGGTAAACCCGGCTCTGATCTCCGAAAAATCCACTACATTATTTTTGGGGGCGATAAACTCGCCCTGCTCCATCTTCCGGAGCTCATAGATCCTGCCGTCACGGGCGGGAATCAGGCAAATGACTTTATCCGATGCCCGAGCCTCCTCCAGAGTGCCGAATTTTCCCTTATAGGCGGCTTTTCCCTTGGTCTTCATCTCTACCTTGGGCTTTACATAGCAGCAGGGATCTTTTTCTTTTGATTTTTTGAGGGCCGCCAAGAATTCGCGAGACCGTTCGATCGTCTCTTTCACGGAAATAATCGTGGTGCCCTTGGGGTCTTTGATTTCCTTACGGATACCGCAATATTCCACGCTCCACGATACTCTCTTACCTTCCTCAAGGTCGGTAAAGTCCTCGGATTTACGGATACGCAGCTCCTCAAAGGTCATGGAGGGGTTCTCGATCTCCTCTTTGACGCCCTTGTGATAAAAAACGGGAGGCTTTTCCAAAAGCCCTTTCTTGGTGTTCTCCGCCGTTTTCTTCTCAAATGCCGCAGCGATAGGGTTTTCTGCGTCCGCGCTTACCTCCGGCTGCACTGGTGCGGGATTTTCCGCAGGCGGGGCAGCGGCAGGTTTGGATTCAGACGCCTCAGACGTTTCGGGCTCCTTGGGTGTCGAGCCGGGCGCTGCAGCAGGTTCCGGCGCAGGTATCGGCTCAGCAGACTCCGCAGCCGGCACCTGCACTTCGGGTGTCGGAGCGGGGGCTGCAGCTTCCACAGGCGGGGCAAAGGGATTGCCTTGATCTACCGTATCTGCACTGTCCTTGAAGATTGCCGCAATGTCCAACCCTTCCTCATCGGAAATCTCGCCAAAAGGCCACGCGCTGTTGCTGGATTCACTCATAAATGCTTGCTCCTTTCAATTTTGAGACAAAAAAAGGCCGCAACTGCTCCCACGAGCAATTACGGTTTTCTTCTTGTCCTTATTTCATTCCAGTTCGTCTGAGTCTCTGACGGAGGGCGCAATGACCCCCCTTTCCGTCGCCGTTCCTCCCTAACTTACTCCGCCCTGACTTACTTCGCCCTGAAATACAGCTTCATTCTACTACCCTATGTTTTCCCTGCATAGTTGGAGCTTTTCCATAGTCCAGGAAGCTTGCAGATATAGTCGATATATAAAGATAGTAGGGCGTAAAGATTTTGTTACATGCACATAGATAAAGCTTCTTCAAGCGGAAAGCACTTTGCACATACTCTGAGACATCCTTTTAGGCAAAAAGTCGATTTTTGACAATTAGAGATATACTCAAAAAAATTTGTAAGAAAAGGCACCTATTTGCATTTATAGAGTAGAAGCGGCAAGTTATTAGATTAAAGCGAAGCCATGATACGCGAGTTCAAAAATTTGGTTCTGTTTTCTTCGGTGTATTTAATGTTGCAACAGTCGATATTTTTGCCAGTTGGCTGGGCCAAACTATGAGCTTTCACATGCTTTTCGCTGATAGCTGCTTCAGATGTCCATTTGAATACACGTGATTCCAAATTAAGAAATATGGAGGTGTTCCCAATGCAGCTCTAAACTAATTTGAGAGTAAAAGAGATGTTTAACTTAGAGTAAGAAAGGATGATATTTTCATGCGTAGAATTACAACGTTAGCATTGAGCGCCTGCTTAGTTCTTTCCCTTTCAGTACCTGCATTCGCGGATTTCAAAACTGATCAAAAGGTTGATAACATCTTGGAAAATGCCGAGGTGATTTCTTTAAAAGAAGCGGTCCCGTTTGACTCTGCTGCAGTTAGCGAATTTGGCGCAGCGTCTGTAAAGACATCCGTTATGATTAACGGCGAAGAAAATTACCTATATCCGACCTTTGATGATATCGATAAATCTATCGCCAAGCTCGAAGAAATTGCTCCCAACTACTGTGCACTGGTTTCCGATGCTGCCACGCTAAAAGAAGCATACGGAAGTGATTACGAAGGCATTTTAACTGCAAGTTTTGAATCTTTCGATAACACGGATACGATGTCCGTTCCTGCTGACGGAAACGACTCTGTATCCTATCAGAACATTAGTTCTGAAGAAGAACTTGCATTTGATGCCTTTTGGGACATCTATGAGAACGAAGCAAAAAACAATGAAATCTTACGTATCCTCGCAACGGAATCAAAGGAAAATATGGAAGAATTAGCCTATTTGCTGCCCTACAATTCTCCTTACGTACAGGAATATTTTAGTTCTCTCAACTCTATTCATCCAATGGCAGCTCAGACGTTTAACAAAGCGCTTGGTATTGCGTATGCAAAGCAGTATGCTGAAGTACCCAACACCACTGAATACGGGACGGCATCTGGTCTGCTCGATGTTGCAGATTGTACAAACTTTGTGTCCCAAATTTTAGTCGCAGGCGGGGTATCTATGCACGATTCCTACCCTGATGAGACGCAGGGGTGGTGGCACCGCAGATTGCAGACAAAGCACGGCAGCTCATATATTTGGACTCATAAATACTCTGTGACTTGGGTCGGAGCAGATAAATTTGTCAGATTTATGGGTACGAGCGGCAACGAATATAATAGTTTTCCGACCTTTGCCCTAAAAGTTGCAGCAGGTGATTTCATCGCTTTAGATACTAAAAATGATGGAGACTGGAATCACATGGGATTTGTTTGCGAAACCGGTAAATATGTCACTACAGATGGCGTAACATACCGTGATTTCCTCGTCGCCCAGCATACAACTAATTATTATGATTGGGTAAGTTCGGATATTAACCACTGGGAGACTTATGAAGGGAGGGGAAAATTTGCCATCGTCAGACGTAATGGAGTCGCATAAGAAGATTTTGTTCGCCGCGCTCTTCCTCGCGATTCTCGTCCCACTTTTCTTCACCCTCGCGCTCCGCTCGCAGTTTCCCCTCGTCTCTTGGTATGGCGACTCGCCCCTGATCACATGGGTGCATCAGAATATGACGTCCGGCTTCTGGATGAAGAATGTCGGGGACGGCACCGCTTACAGCATTATACTTTTAGATGATGACTTTCGGATCAGCCGTCTGCTGGTTCTCCAGTGCTACTCTTGCTTTGTGATCGCGCTCGTTCTGCTCTGGCTGACGCTGTACTGTAAAAAGTCCTATCTCGCGCCGTTTACGATCGCCTACACGATTTTATCCGCACTCATTTTCTTGGCCAAGATGGGTGACAGCATCATCAACGCGGGGGCGGGGCAATACTGCGCTCCCATGCTCTGGGGCTCTTATCTTCGGGAGGGGCGCGGTCTCGGCTCGGTGCTCGTCTACCTGGCCGTCGTGGGATGCTATTTTGTCAGCCTTGCGCGTAGCCGCAGGGCAAAATGATAATACACTTATACCTAGTTAACAGCAATAGAGACGTTGACCTGACTTGGGCCAACGTCTCTATTGCTGTATGACCTTGTGCTCAGATATTGCTGAGCACCCTGAAATGCAAAAGATAAGGTAAGAATGAAACTACACTCTCGCTTTGCCTTTTGACGTATGCTACTCTCAGATAATTAGAGAAGATGAATTTTACTTATCAAAAAAAGACACCTGATCAGCTTCTTCAAAAATGGAAATTTCTACTTGTCGAACTCCTTGTTTCCGTTCACCTCGTAGTACAATATCGACATTATCGGATTTGACGCTTGGACGAACCGCTCATTTATCTAATGTCACCGGCACTTTTATTCATGGTCCCCTCAAAAGTCAATACTACTAATACTGATGGAGTGCTGTGCAATTACTGGAATACTTTCCGTAATTTTGCTGATATGGTAGGATTGTGCAATCCGCAGATTCTATGCTATTATTATGTTGAAAAAGAAGAAGTGCTCTTTGTGTAAACCGGAGAGAACTTCTTTTTGCTATTTTAGCCCTCCACAGCGAATATATAGATGAGGTGACATGAACGTATGAAAGAGAAAATGTTTGCCGGTTATCCAGATGTAGTAAATGTTGATCAACTTAGAGAGATGTTGGGTGGCATAGGCTACAAGGCGGCATATGGTCTGCTGCACGATGGCAGCATTCGCTTTTTCAAGATAGGGAAAGCGTTTCGTATTCCCAAAATCAACATCATCGAATATCTGCAAAGGAACTCTGAAATCTAAATTCTTTTGTCCGTGAAAATAAAATCTTGCGCACCATTGTTCCGGCGGATTCAGCATGCTACAATGATGTTGTCGTTTGTTGAAAGACGCTACTGTTAAGTAAGGAGGTTAACAGAATGGTAGCGGGCCATCTGCAAGAGAAAAAAGGACTTTTTTATATTGTATTAAATTTTGTGGACTCGGATGGAAAGCGAAAACGTAAGTGGATAGCAACAGGACTGCCGGTGAAGGGCAACAAACGAAAGGCGGAGGCAATGCTGGTAGCAGAACGACAAAAATATCAGCCTGCTGAGTATCAGCGTACAGCCGATGCTAATATGCTTTTTGCCGACTATATGCTCTACTGGCTCAGGCAAATCAAATCATCCGTGGATATAACGACTTACGCTGGATACAAAACAAATGTTGAAAAGCGTATCGTCCCGTTTTTTCGTGGGCGTAAGGTCACGCTGGGCGGTCTGCGTGCCGGTGACATTCAAGACTTCTATACCTACTGTGCAACGGAACTGGAGATCAGCAACAACACGATCATCAAGTACCATGCAAACATCAGCAAAGCCCTCAACGATGCCGTTCGGTTGGAGAAAATCCCAATGACTCCCCTAAAACGTGGAATGCGCCCTAAGCAGGTCGAACACATCGGAAAATTCTATACCCTGACGGAAGCGGAGCGATTACTTCGCTGTGTGCAGGGGGATGGAGTTGAGTTTCCTGTACTAATGGCGGCTTTCTATGGGTTGCGGCGAGAAGAGATTATGGGACTGCGTTGGCAGTCGATAGACTTTGACGCCAATACAATCACCATTGCACATACGGTCGTCCAGGTCAATATTGATGGTAAGAGCACCGTTGTTGCAAAAGACCGTGCGAAAAACAAAAAAAGTTACCGCACCTTACCGCTCGTTCCAGAGTATAGGAACTTGTTGCTCAAAATGAAAAAACATCAGGAAGAATACCGCGAACTCTGCGGCAACTGCTATCATGAAAGCGATTATGTTTATGTGAATGATATCGGTGAGCAGATCAAACCTAATTATGTGACACAGCATTTCAAGCTGATCCTACGGAAGAACAATCTGCGGGAGATCACCTTTCATGAGTTGAGACATACCTGCGCCAGCCTTCTCCTTAAGAGCGGAGTGTCCATGAAAGATATTCAGGCGTGGCTGGGCCACAGTAATTACAATACGACCGCAAATATCTACGCTCATCTGGAATCAAACTCGAAGGAGCTTACGGGAAACGCGATGCAGGGTAATCTGACCATCAGCGGGAACCTCGCTGCCATGCAAGAGTGAGCAGAGATGCGATACGCGGGAGAACTCAGGAGAGAACTTGGTCAAAAATGACGAAAGACTGGGTATCTCCAAAACGGAGAACCCCAGTCTTTTCAAGTGGTACGAATGGCGATACAGAACTTTTCAAAAAATCCCGTAATATCAACGGTTTCCGGGCTTGCCGGATAGCAAATAACTTGTATTAGACCCCCTTTTGGGCGGCTGTTTTTTAACAGTCGCCCTTTTTCTATCCCCAAATTTAGTGTGCGTTTTAGGGTGGGAAATCCCTTGTTTTTTCGCCTGTGGACGGCGCAAACGAGGCCGCCCATATCCTTTCCCCCATGGGAGGCCGGGCGGCGGTACAGGGGCGTAAACCTGCCAAAACGAACACTTTTTCAAAACCGAAGGAAGGAGGTATCCAACATGGCGGTATTCCGCATTGAGAAAACCCGCGATTACACGGTGATGTCCAATCACCATCTGCGGGATACGGACCTGTCGTTGAAATCCAAGGGGCTACTCTCCATGATGCTGTCCCTGCCTGAGGACTGGAACTACACCACCAGGGGCCTTGCGAAGATCTGCAAGGAGGGTACGGACAGCATCGGCTCTGCCCTGAAGGAGCTGGAGAGGGCCGGCTACATCGTCCGCAACCGCCTCCGGGACAGCAAGGGCAAGATCGTGGACGTGGAGTATGTCATCTACGAAACGCCCCATCCCCCGGAGCCGGACGGGCCGTGTGAGGATGAGCCGGATACGGAACATCCAGATACGGAAAACCCGGATATGGATACTCCAGGTCTGGAAAACCGGCCGCAATTAAATAAAGATAAAAGCAATCCTGATAAATCAAAAAAAGATGAACTCAGTACGGAAGGATCAAATCCTGTCCTATCAATCCCCCAAACCCCCAGGGGCTCGGACCGGAAAGGACGGGACCGGATGCGGGAGCGGGAAAGTTATCGGGAATTGATTTTGGAGAACATCGAGTATGACTGCCTCATCCAGAACCACCGCCTTGACCGGGACCGTCTGGACGAGCTGGTGGAGCTCATGGTGGATACGGTGTGTTCCAACCGGGAGATGATCCGCATCGCCGGGGATGACTACCCGGCGGAGGTGGTAAAGTCCCGGTTCCTCAAGCTGAACAGTTCCCATATCGAGTATGTGCTGGACCGTATGCGGGAGAACACCACCTATGTCCGCAATATCAAGAAATACCTGCTGGCCGCTT
>OIWM01000340.1_pt1 | contig 57891 bp, 53 predicted proteins | sample 1587451 | NCBI WGS metagenome assembly OIWM01 (sample SAMEA3888907, study PRJEB22519) | human gut metagenome | biome: human gut; feature: human-associated habitat; material: faeces | place: Denmark | collected 2011 | reverse complement strand
GTCGCGTAGGTCGAGAATTTGTAGCCCTTGGTATAGTCGAATTTTTCAACAGCCTTCATCAGGCCGAGATTTCCCTCCTGAATGAGGTCGAGAAGCTGCATTCCGCGACCGACGTAGCGCTTGGCGATGGAGACGACAAGGCGAAGATTCGCTTCGGACATGCGCTTGCGCGCCTCCTCGTCGCCCTCGGCCATGCGCTTGGCCGTTTCCAGCTCCTCCTCGGGCGTGAGCAGCTTGATCTTACCGATCTCCTTGAGATACATGCGGACGGGGTCGTCCAGGCGGCCCTCGCCGAGATCGTCATAGCGCGCAAGCTCTTCCTCGGTCGGAGCGGCCTCCAGCTCGCCGTTTTCAATGGCGTCGATCTCGTCGAGCGTCGGGCTGTCGAGGCCGTCGGCGGAGCCGATCAGATCGAGCACGTCGCTGACGTCGATCTCCACGCCCGCCGCCTCGAGCACATCGTAAAACTGTTCCGTCTGTTCCTCGGTGGCGTCCACGGCGTCCAGCGCATCGACCAGCTTCTTGGAGGCGATCTTTTTTGTCTTTTTGCTCTCCTCCAGAAGCGATGTCAGCTTGGCGCGGGCCTCGTCCGTAAGCTCCATTTTTTGCAGCAGTTCCATGTCTTTTGCCATTTCAGCCACCGTATCCTTTCTGTTCTCTGCGCTGCGCGGCCAGAGCCAGCAGCGCGTCGCCGCCTCTGCGGTTTCTGCGTTCGTCCTCCTGACGGATCACGTCCACATAATCGCGCAGAGCGTCCTCGTTGATGATCTGATCGTCCTTGCCTGCGACCGCCGAAAGATGCGCCATTTCCTCGGGGGAGAATTCCCCCTCCAGCGCGCCGAGCGTCACGCTCTGACCGGCGGCATTGCGCGCCGCGAGCGCGGCGTATGCTCTGCCGAGCAGTTCACAGGAAAACTGCTCCGGCCGGAGCGTCACACCGGCAAACAGCGCCGGCTCCTTGAGCACGAGCCGGAGAAGTCCTTCTTCCGCCATCGCCGAACGCACGTTGTCATAGCGAATGCCCTTGATGCGGGGCTGCTGCTGCTTCGCGGGCGAAAGATCCTGCGCCTCCTGCTTCTTCTTTTCACGCGCAATGCGCTTCTTGAACGCCTTTTGCACCTCCAGCTTGATGGCGTCGTAGCTGACCCCGGCAGCCTCGGCCGCGCGGCGGCCGTAGACCTCGCGCTCGACCGCGCTCTGGAGCGTGGAGACCATCTCCGCCGCCGCCGTCAGGAACGCGACGCGCTGGTCGTCCTGCGTCAGGTCATATTTGCGCCGGAGCGACTGGAGCCGGTACTCCGCCTGATTCTCCGACTGGTCGAGCAGGAGGCTGAAGCGGTCGGCGCCGTATTTCCGCAGAAATTCGTCCGGGTCCTTCGCGCCCTGCATCCGCAGGATCTTCACCTGAAGGCCAACCTTTTCCAGCATCGGGATGGCGCGCCGGGTCGCGTTCTGTCCTGCCTCGTCGCCGTCGTAGATCAGAACGATCTGATTCGTGTATTTCGCCAGAATGTTGGCATGCTCCTCCGTCAGAGAGGTGCCGAGCGACGCGACCGCGCAGTCAAAGCCGTACTGGTGCAGCGCGATGGCGTCCATGTAGCCCTCGGTGAGGATGATCCGTCCCTGCTTGCTTTTTTTCGCAATGTTCAGGGCGAAGAGATTTTTCCGTTTGTTGAAGATGATCGTCTCGGGCGAGTTGAGATATTTGGGTGTCGAGTCGTCCATCACGCGCCCGCCGAAGCCGATGATGTTGCCGCGCACATCGATGATTGGGAACATCAGCCGGTTGCGGAAGCGGTCGTAAATGCCGCCCTTCTGCGACTTGACCGCGAGGCCCGCCTCGAGCAGCTCTTCCTTGGTGTAGCCCTTTTTGACCATCGCGTCCAGCAGCGCCGACCACTCGTTGGGCGAGTAGCCAAGCCCGAAGCGCGTCACGGTCGCGCGGGAAAGCGCGCGCTTTACAATGTACACCCGCGCCTCCTCTCCGCACGGCGCGAAGAGCTGCTCATGGAAGAAGCGCGCCGCGTCCTTGCAGAGCGCCCACAGGCGCTCCTGCCGCTTGTAGGTGGAGGTGTACTCATGATCGTCCGGTACATCCATTCCTGCGCGCTTGGCAAGGAAGCGCACCGCGTCCGGATAGTCGAGATTTTCGATCTCCATGATGAAATTCACCACGCCGCCGCCCTTGTGGCAGCCGAAGCAGTAGTAAATGCCCTTGTCGGGCGCGACCGAAAAGGAGGCTGTTTTTTCCGAATGGAATGGGCACAGGCCAAACAGATTGCCGCCCTTGCGGGTCAGGGAAACGTACTGGCCGACCACGTCCTCAATGGGATTGCGGGCCGACAGCTCGTCGAGAAATGCTGGCGGGAATGGCATTGCAGCCTCCTTTCTGCACCCAATTGGTGCGGTATCGCTTCGCGGACATACTTTTTTCTGGCTTGTCAGAAAAAAGTATGCAAAAAAGAGACGCTGGGGTACGAAATAGCGCTTACGCGCCTGAAAAAGCATTTTGTTTCTGCGTGCCATTCACTGATGATACGTCCCGCAAGGAACGCCCTTCGGGCGGCCGTAGAATCGGGTTTCCCAAGCGCACGATAGGCCGTGCAAATCGCTTTTTTGCGCCCGTTGAATATTTGACGTATGGAAGTCGAAACAGACGCAGAGTATTTCGATAACCTCGCCGGTCTGTCCAATACGCATCTGCATCGCGTTTTGTAAATCCGAAAATAAATTCCGCACAAACCAAGCCCCGGGGAAAATCCAAGGAAGGGGGGCCGCAGCCCCCTTCCTGGTCGTTTTAAGGGGGTTTGCAAAGGGGACAGGGCTCCCACGCGAATCCAGCGAAGCGATTCGTGTGGGAAAAGGAGGAACAACGGAACGGACGAGGCCTGTCCGCCGCCAGCGGCCTTTTCCTTTGGCATCAAAGGAAAAGGGGGCTGAATGCCGCCCTACGGAGGCACTCCGTTAAATCACCGCACCTGCCATGTGGCCGGAATAAACAGCTCCGAGAACTTATAGACCGCATACCGGTCGGTCATACCGGCGATATAGTCGCAGACGATGCGGTCCATTCCGTCGAAGTCCAGCTGCGGAATGAAATCCGCCGGAAGCTTCATCGGGTTTTTGCTGTAATACTCATAGAGCCTGCGGATAATATCCTTGGCCTTGGATTCCTCACCCTTGGCCACGGGATTGGTATAGACCCGGGCGAACATGAATTTCCGCAGCTCGTCCATCGCCGCGGCGACCTCCGGCCGCATTCCGAGCGTGCCGGTCTCCGCCGTATGGTCGATCATATCCATGACCAGCGTATTGATGCGCTCCGAATGGGAATGACCGAGGATATCCGCGATCTCGCGCGGGATATCCGATTCCTTCAAGATCCCGGCGCGCATGGCGTCGTCGATGTCATGATTGATGTAAGCGATACGGTCGGAGGCGCGGACGACCTGTCCCTCCAGCGTTTCCGGGATAAAATCGCCCGTATGGCCGAGGATGGCCATGCGCACCTCGTAGGTCAGATTCAGTCCCGCGCCATCGTGCTCGAGCTTGTCCACCACGCGCAGCGACTGTTCATTGTGCCGGAAGGGCTTGCCAGTCACATCGGTCAAAGCCGCCTCTCCGGCATGGCCGAACGGCGTATGGCCCAGATCGTGGCCGTAGGCCGCCGCCTCGGCCAGATCCTCATTGAGCCGCAAGCCGCGGCAGATTGTGCGCGCGATGCGTGAGACCTCGATGGTGTGGGTCATGCGCGTGCGGTAATGGTCGCCCTCCGGCGAGAGAAAGACCTGCGTCTTGTGCATGAGCCGCCGGAAGGATTTGCTGTGGACGATGCGGTCGGCGTCGCGCTGATAACAGGTACGCGCGTCACTGTCCTCCTCCGAGTAGAGCCGTCCCTTCGTCTCCGCCGACTTCTGCGCCAGCGGCGAAAGCTCCCGGTATTCCTCCTGCTCCAGTCTTTCCCGAACGGTCATGACCATTCCCCCATTTCGCTCTGATATTCTTTATAGCACAAAAAAGTGAACGTTTCTTGAACGTCTGTTTATTTTTCGACGCGCTCCGCGCGGTAAATGTTCCCCGTTTTTACAGGCGTGACCGTTCCTGCGGACAGCTCCCGCAGCCGCGCGGCCAGCGCGGCTGTCTTTTCCTGCGGGAGACAGGCGTGCAGCAGGACTGCCGCGCCGTATTCCGCGTTCAGCTCCTCGCCGCTCTGTGCGGCCAGCTCCAGCCGCGCCCGCTCCAGAAAGGCATAGCTGCATGAGATATCCACGCAGTCCCACACGCACCGGCGCGCGATGCCCGCCACGTCGAGTGCCATTTTGGCAGTCTTGGTATACGCGCGCGTCAATCCGCCCGCGCCCAGCAGAATGCCGCCGAAGTAGCGCGTCACGACGCACACGACGTTCTGCACGTTCTCGCGGTCAAAGACCGCCAGCATGGGCTGACCGGCCGTGCCCTGCGGCTCGCCGTCATCCGAGGCGCGGACCGTCCCGTTTGCCAGCCGGTAGCAGAAGCAGTGGTGCCGGGCATCATAGTGCTTTTTCCGCACGGTCTCGATGCAGGCGCGGGCCTCCTCCTCCGTCTCCGCCGGGAACACCTGCCCGATGAAGCGCGATTTCTTTTCCACAAGCTCCGCCTCGGACGGGCCTGCCGGGATCCGATATTCTTCCATAGCTCACTCCGTCACATACGGCAGCAGTCTGCCGTAAAGCGTCTCGTCCATGATGGCTTCTACAAGGATGCCCTCCGCCTCATAGCGGCAGCTGAGCACCTTCGCCTGCGAATGCAGCGTATCGACCATGCCGCCCATCGAATAGGGCAGGCAGAGGCAGACATGGTGCAGTCCGCGTTCAAGGAGCCGCTCGGCAAGCGCCTTGAGCGCGTCGATGCCCTCGCCGGTCCTTGCGGAGATCTCCACATTGTTCTCTCCGCGCGGCGCGCCGTTTTCCGCGATGTCACATTTATTATAGCAGTCGATCACCGGCACGCCGGGCTTGGCCAGCTCGCCGATCAGCCGCTCGACCACCTGCATATGCGCTTCGCGCTCCGGGTCGGAGGCGTCGATCACATGAATGAGAAGGTCGGCGTATTGCAGCTCCTCGAGCGTTGCCTTGAACGCCTCGACCAGATGATGCGGCAGCTTGGCGATGAAGCCGACGGTGTCGGACAGCAGCACGTCGCAGGTATCGCTGAGCGAGAGCTGGCGCGTGGTCGTGTCCAGCGTGTCAAACAGGCGGTTGTTTGCGGGAATGTCCGCGCCGGTCAGATAGTTCAGCAGCGTGGATTTTCCCGCGTTCGTATAGCCCACCAGCGCCACGACCGGCACGTCGTTCTTGATGCGGCGGCGGCGCTGCACGGCGCGCACCTTCCGCACCTCCTCCAGCTCCGCGCGGAGCTTCTGGATGCGCGAGCGGATGTAACGCTTGTCGGTCTCGAGCTGCGTCTCGCCGGGGCCCCTGGTGCCGATGCCGCCGCCGAGGCGGCCCATTTCCTCGTTCCACACCGTCAGGCGCGGCAGATAATACTGATACTGCGCCAGCTCCACCTGAAGCTTGCCCTCGCGCGTTTTGGCGCGCTGGGCGAAAATATCGAGGATCAGCGCGCTGCGGTCGAGCACCGGCGCTTTCATCAGGTCCTCCAGCGTCCGCCGCTGCGACGGCGTCAGGTCGTTGTCAAATATCACAAGATTTGCACCGCTCGACTGTACCATCTGCCGAACCTCGTCGGCTTTTCCCTCGCCGATGAACGAGTGTGGGTCGGGCGTGTGCTTGTTCTGCAAGACCTTGCCGGCGCATTCTCCGCCCGCCGTCTCCAGCAGCGCTTCCAGCTCGTCGAGCGTTTTTTCGTCGGAGGTCTCCTCCGGCGTAAAGCAGTCGGCGTTCAGGCCGACCAGGATCGCCCGGTCTATGATGATCTTTTTTTCTTCCATGCTTCTCTCCGTAATTTCCGATCTGCGCCGCGCCGGTCTTTGACAAAATTCGCCGGGTATGAAAAAAGCCCGCACCGGTACGCGGTGCGGACTTTGCTTCTTACTTCAGGCCGTATTTCTTGTTGAAACGGTCAACACGTCCACCGGTGTCAACAAGCTTCTGCTTGCCGGTGTAGAACGGGTGACACTTGGAGCAAATTTCAACCTTGATGTCCTTTTTTGTAGAACCAGTCTCAATAACTGCACCACACGCGCATCTGATAGTAGTCTGTTCGTACTTGGGATGGATACCTTCCTTCATGAGTTTCACCTCTCTCATCAGATTTCTGTAAAAAGGCAGACTGCCCTTCCCTTGGTTCAAACGCTTGGGTAGTATATCATATCCGTTTCCGCTTTGCAAGCAATTTTTTAGTTTTTTCTCTGGAAAATTCTGATTTTCTCTTCCGGCACGCCGTTTGTCTCCGCCGGATTTTCCGAAAACAGCCCGTAAAGCGCGGCGCAGCGGCATTCCAGCGCGAAATATTCCGCGTCCGGGCCGCGCTCTCCGGCGTTGACGATCGGAAGCCCGCCGTTTTTTCGCATCTCGCGGAGCAGCGTCCTGCCCTTTTCGTCGAACGCCAGCACGCGCACATACGGCGCTTCGCGCAGGAGCGTCTGCGCGTCGATGCCGAGATACGCGCACAGCAGCAGCCTTTGCAGCCTGGTGCGCGGATAGCGCTTCGATTTTGCCGCGCAGAGGATCGCTTCGACGGAGGCTTCCGTCTGCACCGCCCGCCAGACCTTGCTCCAAAGTCCCTCCGAGCCGAAGGGGACGCGCGCCCATTCCTCCCGCGTCAGTCCGCGCAGCCGTGCCAGCACCGCGCGTTCTCCCGCCCGCATGGAATAGCGTGCAGCGTCCGCATAGACCGCCGCAGCCGTCTGCGGCACGAGTTGCCGCCACGTCCCGCCCTGCTCCAGCTGTGCGCGCACGGCGGTCGCCGACGGATTTTCCGCGTCCGGCGTCTCGTCGTGATAGCCGCCGTCCCGCCGGACGGCCAATGGCCGCATTCTGCTGCCGCGCTCCAGAAGCGCCTTGCAGTATTCCGCCGCCAGAATGTCGTTCGGCGCGGTCAGCAGCGCGCCGTCTCCCGACACGCGCTCCAGCGCCAGCTGCCGCGCGGCCGGGTAGCTCCGCCCCTCGTCCAGCGCCGTGCGGAGTGCCTGCGTGAACTCCGGCGAACGCATCGCCTCCGCCGCGCGGACAAGCGCGTCCGTATCGCCCGTTTCGCTTCCGAAGCAGAGCGTATCCACCACCCCGAGCCGGTCAAGGATCTCCACGCCACCGCGCGCAAAGCCCTCCGCCGAGGAAAGCGCGGCTGTGATCGGCAGCTCCAAGACAAGGCTCGCGCCGCACTCGACCGCCGCCCGCGCGCGGACGGTCTTGTCGAACACGGCAGGCGCGCCGCGCTGGACAAAATTGCCGCTCATCAGGCAGACGGCGGCTGTGTCCTCTCCCACACGCTCCCGCACAAGCCGGAGCTGCTTTTCATGTCCAAGATGGAACGGGTTGTATTCACAAATGATCCCGGCTGCCCGCATGGCGCGCCTCCTTCGGAATTTCTTGCGGAAAGCACTTGTTTCCGCAGAATTTTTATTGTATGATAAAGCTTGCTGTGAAAGATTTTAGCACGTTTGCTGAAAAAAAGAAATACAGGAGTGAAGAACTATGAACATTCTGGTTATCAACGCCGGCAGCTCGAGTCTCAAGTATCAGCTCATGAATCCCGACACCGGCGACATCGCCGCAAAGGGCCTCTGCGAGCGCATCGGTCTGGACGGCCGCCTGACCCACAAGGTCCCTGCGAGCGGCAAGAAGGTCGAAAAGGACATCCCGATGCCCACCCATAAGGAAGCCATCGAGGCTGTTATGGCCATTCTGGTCGATCCGGTCGACGGCGTCATCAAGTCCGTTGATGAGATCGACGCAGTCGGTCACCGCGTTCTGCACGGCGGCGACAAGTTCGTTGAGAGCTGCATCATCGACGAGGCCTGCAAGCAGGCCATTCGCGACTGCATCCCGCTCGGCCCGCTCCACAACCCCGCCAACCTCATGGGCATCGAGGCCTGTGAGAAGGCCATGCCGGGCAAGCCCCAGGTCGCCGTGTTCGATACCGCGTTCCATATGACCATGCCTCCGAAGGCATACCGCTATGCCATCCCCACCAAGTACTACACCGAGGATCATCTGCGCCGCTACGGCTTCCATGGTACCTCCCACCGCTTCGTCTCCAAGCGCTGCATCGAGCTGATGGGCGGCGTGGAGAACGCGCACCGTGTCATCGTCTGCCACCTCGGCAACGGCTCGTCTCTCTCCGCCGTCAAGGACGGCAAGTGCCAGGATACCTCCATGGGCCTGTCCCCGCTGGCCGGCGTCCCGATGGGCACCCGTGCAGGCGACATCGACACCTGCGTTGCACAGTTCATCATGAACAAGTACAACATGTCCGCCGACGACTGCCTGACCATGCTCAACAAGAAATCCGGCGTTCTGGCGCTGTCCGACGGCGTTTCCTCCGACTTCCGTGATCTGGACGCCGCAGCCGAAAAGGGCAACAAGGCCGCGCAGCTTGCGCTCGACAAGTTTGCATACGAAGTCCGCAAGTACATCGGCGCTTACGCAGCCGCTCTGGGCGGCGTGGACTGCCTCGTGTTCACCGCAGGCGTCGGTGAAAACTCCGCCTCCATGCGCGCTTCCATCTGTGACGGTCTGGAATTCCTCGGTGTCAAGCTCGACGCAGAGAAGAACAAGCTCCGCGGCGAAGAGGTCGTGATCTCCACGCCCGATTCCAAGGTCACCGTCTGGGTCATCCCGACCAACGAAGAGCTGATGATCGCGCAGGATACCGCCGCGCTCACCCGCTGATTTTCTCTCGCTTCCAACAGGCCCCGCGAACGCATCGCGTTCGCGGGGCTTTTTACTTTCCCTGTCCGTTTCCGGACAGGCCGGAGCACATACTTCCGCCTTCTCTCTCATAGTCTATACCAGCATACACAGCTTGGAGGTGCCACATGAGAGAGGATTTGGAAGCCAGAGCCCAACAGCTTGCTGTGTACCTTATTGAAAGCCGCACGACCATCCGTGCCGCCGCCAAACACTTTGGGATCTCAAAATCCACCGTACACAAGGATCTCTCGGAACGGCTGGAGACATGCAACCGTTCCCTGTACATACAGGTCCAGGCGATCCTTGCGGAAAACAAGGCTGAGCGCCACATCCGCGGCGGACTTGCAACGCGCCGCAAATACAAGGGCGAGACCGGCGGCGCCGTCTGACTGCCGCCCGGAGACGTGCGCAGAGGGGCTTCCCTCTGCGCATTTTTCATTGCATCACGCTAAATTCTAAAAGTTTGTTAGTTTTGCAAAAAAATTTTTAGAAACCGGTTGATTCTTTCGTAACAAAGGTATATACTGACGATAGACCCCAAGGCACTTACGCTATGAACAATGATTCAGGAGGCAAGCATTATGAAATACGGTCGTACCTTCAACTTCTCCGCCGGCCCCGCAATGATGCCGGAGCCTGTTCTCGAGGAGATCCGGGATGAAATGATGAACTACCGCGGAAGCGGCATGTGCGTCATGGAGATGTCCCACCGCTCCAAGGTTTTCCAGCAGATCATCGACGAGGCCGAGCAGGATCTCCGCGATCTGATGGGCATTCCCGACAACTACAAGGTCCTGTTCATTCAGGGCGGCGCTACGCTCCAGTTCTCCATGATCCCGATGAATCTGATGAAGAACGGCAAGGCCGTCTACATCGAGACCGGCGCATGGTCCAAGAAGGCCATTGCCGAGGCGAAAAAGGTCGGCGAGGTCGTCGTCGCCGCCTCCTCCAAGGATAAGAACTTCACCTATATCCCCGATTGCTCCGATCTGGACATTCCCGAGGATACCGACTACGTCTATATCTGCGAGAACGAGACCATCCACGGCGTCACCTGGCAGAAGCTGCCCAACACCAAGGGCCACACCCTCGTCTCCGACCAGTCCTCCATGTTCCTCTCCCAGCCCTGCAACGTCTCCGACTATGGCATGATCTACGCGGGCGTGCAGAAGAACGTCGGTCCGGCCGGCATGGTCGTCGTCATCATCCGCGAGGATCTCATCCGCGACGATCTGACCGAGCTGCCCATCTATATGCAGTACAAGACCCATGCCGACGCAGGCTCCATGTACAATACCCCGAACTGCTGGGCCATCTACTGCTGCGGCAAGGTCTTCAAGTATCTAAAGAGCATCGGCGGTCTGGAAGAGATGCACAAGCGCAATCTTGACAAGGCCAAGGTCCTGTATGACTTCCTCGACAGCTCCAGGATGTTCAACGGCACCGTTGAGCCGCAGGTCCGCTCGCTCATGAACGTTCCGTTCGTCACCGAGTCCAAGGAGCTGGACGCCGAGGTCGTCGCCGCCACCAAGGCTGCGGGCTTTGACAACCTCAAGGGCCACAAGTCCGTCGGCGGCCTGCGCGCCTCCATCTACAACGCCATGCCCAAGGAGGGCGTTGAGGCGCTGGTCGCATTCCTGAAGAATTTCGAAGAAAACTACGGAAAATAATTTGTTCATACGGCGCGGAATACCCTTTTCCGCGCCGTAGCTTTCACAAAAATTCAAAATAAGGAGATTTTATCATGCGTATTCTCGTTACCGACGGTATGGACAAGCAGGCCATGGCGCAGCTGCGTGAAGCAGGCCATGAGGTCGTTGAGCAGTTCTATGCTCCCGAAGAGCTGGGCGCAGCCCTGCGCGAGTTCGACGCAGTCGTCGTCCGCTCCAAGACCAAGGTTCGCGCCAACCACATCGACGAGGCCAAGGGCGGCAAGCTCAAGCTCATCATCCGCGGCGGCGTCGGCGTGGACAACATCGATGTCAAGTACGCCGAGGCCAATGGCATCACCGTCAAGAACACCCCGAAGGCTTCCTCCCAGTCCGTCGCGGAGCTGGCCATGGGCCACATGTTCTCCTGCGCGCGTTATCTTTCCATCGCGGGCCACACCATGCGTGAGGGCAAGTGGGAAAAGAAGGCCTACGGCAAGGGCATCGAGCTTCAGGGCAAGACGCTCGGCATCGTCGGCTTCGGCCGCATCGGCCAGCATCTGGGCGTCATGGCCAAGGCCATCGGCATGAACGTCATCGCCTTTGATATCTACCACATCCCCGGCATCGAGGAGCAGCTGGGCATCCCCTACGTTGAGATGGACGAGCTGCTTGCCAAGTCCGATTTCATCTCCGTCCACGCTCCGGCCGTTGACGGCGGCGCGCTCATCAACGCAGAGCGCATCGAAAAGATGAAGGATGGCGTCTGCATCATCAACACCTCCCGCGGCACCAACGTGGACGAGGCCGCACTTCTGGCCGCGCTCGAATCCGGCAAGGTCCGCGCCGCCGGTCTCGACGTCTACGCCGACGAGCCCGCCTCCAACTCCGCTCTGTACAGCCATCCGATGGTCTCCTGCACGCCGCACATCGGCGCTGCCACCGTCGAGGCCCAGAAGCGCATCGGCGCGGAGATCGTAGACATTATTACCAATTTCAAGGCCTGATTTTGTACACTGCCCGCGCACACTGCTGTTGTATTTCGCCTAAAAAAGCGTTATGATATACATAGCAATCTGTAGAAAATCCATAAATCCGCAGATTATATTTTAGGAGGATAAGATCATCATGAATGCTTATGTTGCAAGTGTCATCGATTATGTCAAGACTGCACACGCCAACGAGCCTGAATTCGTTCAGACCGTCGAGGAAGTGCTCTCTTCCATCTCTCCCATCATGGACGCGCATCCCGAATACGAGAAGGTCGATCTGCTGAAGCGCATGGTCGAGCCGGAAAGAATGTTCACGTTCCGCGTCTGCTGGATGGACGACAACGGCAACTATCATACCAACCGCGGCTGGCGCTGCCAGTTCAACGGCGCGATTGGCCCCTACAAGGGCGGCATCCGCTTCCAGAAGAACGTCTATGAGGGCATCATCAAGTTCCTCGGCTTTGAGCAGACCTTCAAGAACAGCCTGACCGGACTGCCCATGGGCGGCGCCAAGGGCGGCTCCGACTTCGATCCCGCCGGCAAGTCCGCCGCCGAGGTCATGCGCTTCTGCCAGAGCTTCATGACGGCTCTGTACCGCTACATCGGGCCGGACATCGACGTTCCCGCAGGCGATATGGGCGTCGGCGGCCGTGAGATCGGCTACCTGTACGGCCAGTACCGCCGCCTGAAGGGCGTCTGGGAGAACGGCGTTCTCACCGGCAAGGGCATGAGCTATGGCGGCTCCCTGATCCGTCCGGAAGCGACCGGCTACGGCGCTGTGTACTATCTCCAGGAAGTTCTGAAACACGAAAACGACACCATCGAGGGCAAGCGCATCGCCATCTCCGGCTACGGCAACGTCGGCTGGGGCATCATGAAGAAGGCTGCCGAGCTGGGCGCAAAGGTCACCTACTTCGCAGGCCCCGACGGCTACATCCATGATCCGGACGGCGTCACCGGCGAAAAGCTCGACTACATCCTTGAGATGCGCGCCAAGGACCCGATGCACTGCAAGCCCTATGCCGACAAGTACGGCGTGGAATTCGTTCCGGGCGCAAAGTGCTGGGGCGTGAAGGACGTTGACGTCTATATGCCCGCCGCTACTCAGAACGACGTCCGCATGGAGTCCGCAGAGAAGATCGCGGCTTCTGGCGTCAAGTATTACATCGAGGTCGCCAATATGCCGACCACGAACGACGCTCTGAACTTCCTGCGTGAGCAGAAGCACATGATCGTCGCTCCGTCCAAGGCTGTCAACGCGGGCGGTGTCGGCGTCTCCGGTCTCGAAATGAGCCAGAACTCCGAGCGTCTTGTCTGGACGGCTGAGGAAGTCGATGCACAGCTGCACAAGATGATGAAGAACATCCACAAGGTCTCCGCCGAGGCCGCTGCGGAGTACGGTCTGGGCTACGATCTGGTCGCAGGCGCCAACATCGCCGGCTTCAAGAAGGTCGCAGAGGCCATGTACGAGCAGGGCGTGTTCTGATCCGAGCTTTTGTCATGCAAAGGCCCGCCCGATTCCGGGCGGGCCTCAGTTTGTCAAAACACCTCGTAGAGTTCCGCCGCGCACGGCGGAATAAAATGCAGATTCGTTTTGTCCGGCGGCGTGTACGTCGGACAAAACACCTTACGTCCTGCAAGTGTGGAATTTGTGTGCCTGCGGCACACAAATTATGCGCGCAGCAGGATGCAGGCCTTTTCAAACGGGAAAACAGCACAGCGTTTCCCGTTTGAGAGCGTGTCAAAAACACTTTTTGACACGCTCAGACCCGCCCGATTCCGGGCGGGCCTTCTATGTTGAATCACCGTCCGCGCAGCGAACGGGCATTCTATCCACCTGCGGAGGTCACGCATGAAACACATTTTAATGATCGGCACCGGCGGCACCATCGCCTCCCAGATCGGGCAGGACGGCCTCCGGCCCGCGCTCACATCCGAGCAGCTGCTCTGCTTTGTGCCGAAGGTATCGGAATTCTGCCGCGTGGACTGCATCCAGCTGTTCAGTCTGGACTCCACCAACATCCGGCCGGAGAACTGGGTCGCGCTTGCAAAGGCCATTCAGGAAAACTATGACCGCTATGACGGCTTCGTCGTCAGCCACGGCACGGACACCATGGCCTATACCGCCGCCGCCCTCTCCTATCTGATCCAGGGCGCGAAAAAGCCCATTATCCTGACCGGCGCGCAGAAGCCGATCAGCTTCGATTCCACCGACTCCAAGATCAACCTCACCGACGCATTCCTCTGCGCCGCGTCTGAGCGCCTGCACGGCGTTATGATCGTGTTCAACGGCAAGGTCATTCAGGGCACCCGCGCCTGCAAGACGCGCTCAAAGAGCTACGAGGCGTTTTCCAGCATCAATTATCCGTATCTTGCGGTGCTTCAGGACGGCAGTCTCCTGCAATATATCGAGAACGCCTATCTCGACGCGCCGGTATTCTCCGACCGGCTCGACGGCAAAGTCGCACTTCTGAAGCTGATTCCCGGCGTGCCGTCCAGCCTTGCGGCCTATATGTTACAGGAGAACGACGCGCTGATCCTTGAGAGCTTCGGCGTCGGCGGCATCCCCAGCTATCCCGGAAGCGGCTTTCTGGACACGCTCCAGAAGGGCATCGAGGCCGGGAAAACCATCGTCCTGACCACACAGGTGCAGAACGAGGGCAGCGACGTCGGCGTGTATCAGGTCGGCTATGAGATCCGGCATACGCCGCAGATTCTGGAGGCCTTCGACATGACCACCGAGGCCATCTGCGGAAAGCTCATGTGGATCCTCGGTCAGACCCGCGACCCGGAGCAGATCAACCGTCTGTTTTATACGCCGGTCGCAAACGATATCCTGCACTACGTCCACCGCTGATAAGGCAGGCGCAGTGTACCTGTCTGCCGCAAATGCACAGAAAACCAGCTCCTGACCGGGTTTTCGACCCGGTCGGGAGCTGTTTGTTTTGATTCAATAAAGTCATATGCTCCGCTTTTCCGGTCACGAAGCTTACGCTTCCTCCTGTCCGAGCAGCGGGAGCGCCTTTTCCAGAAAAAAGGCCATCGCCAGAAGGTCTGCGCTGCCGCCGGGACTGAGATTCCGCTCGATCAGCTCCATGTCCAGCCGGCGTGTCCGCGCCTCCCGTTCCGATGCAGGCGCGGCGAGGATATCCGCCGCGCGGCTGCGCACGAGCTGTGCGCCCTCCGCACCGCCCCGGTGCCAGAGCGTGGAATCATCCAGCCGCGACATGGAAAGCAGCAGCGCGTCCAGCGGCCCGGACTGCCGCAGCTGCCGCAGGACAGCCTGCGCCGTCGGATAGCCGGAAACCGCTTCCGTGCGAATGCCGCCGCAGCAGGCGCGCACGGCTGCACCGTGCGTACCGGTCGGGGCCGGGATCGCGGCGGCGGTCTGCGCGGCAAGCTCACAGAGGTCCCCTTCTTCTTCGCCGGAAAGGAGCCGCCCGGCGGCGTGCAGCAGCAGCGCGCCGGAATAGATCGCGCCCTTATGGGTGTTGACGCCGCCGGTGGCGGCGAACATCGCCTGCTCCGCCCGGATCCCCGCCTGCTGAAGCGCGGCGGGCGATGCGGCTTGAAGCCCGAGCCGGACAAATTCTTCAAAGCACGGCCGCAGCGCATGGGCGCTGCGTTCAAAAAGCGGCACGTCCATATCCCGGTGCGCGCCGTTGTTGGCCTCGTCCACAAGGCCGGGCTTCGGCGTAAAATGCACCTCGGCCAGAAGCGCATTTTCCGCCATTTCCGCCAGCGTCTCCGCCGCAAACGCCTCCAGAATTGTTCTGGTGCGCGCGGTAATGGCCTCCAGTCCATGTGCGCGGCTGCGGGAACAGATGCTGACTGGGCCGCCGCAGACAAGGCAGGTTCGTCCCGTCTCGCGGGAGAGCTTTTCTCCGTTCGCGTCCAGCACATCGAGGTCGAAGAGCCGCCCCGCCTCCCCTTCGGATTCCAGCCGCATGCAGAATGCCTTGAGCAGCCGCGCATCCTGCGTCTCATAGACCAGCAGCGCTTCCGGCCCGGTCGGCTCAAAAATGGCCTCCCGGCAAAGCTGCGCGCACGGCAGCGCCTCCAGCTGCCGCAGGCCGCTTCGGAAGGCATAGCGGATCAGCGGGCTGTCCTTGACCGGGCCAGCAATGTTCATCGTAAAGGAAATGACCGGGCATCCGTACCGCGCAAGAAGCGCGGCCTGACGCGAAGCCCTCCGGTCACGGGCAAGGAGCATCTGCTCCAAAGTGATTTTTGAGAAAGGCATATGTCGTCTCCGGCACCATGGCTCTGGTCTGGTCGATGCAGCCGGCGCAGATGCATTCCCGCACCCGGCTGGCGCTGATATCCCGATAGCGTGGAAGCTCCCGCACCTCGACGCCAAGCGGCGGCAGCAGCAGCTTCATGCGCGCGTTGTAGCGCTCCGTCAGCGGTGAAAACGGCTCGCTGCCCACATAGCGCCGCCGGATGTGCAGCGCCGGTGCGATCCTCTGCCCGAAAAGCGTCAGATCGAGGTCGCAGCGCGCCTCCTCCGGGTCTCCCTTGAGAAAATACGCCGGAAAGCTCCCGCGCGAGATCAGATAGTCCCCGCCGGGGACGACCGTGACGTTCGGCAGCTGCGCCGTCCCGGCGCGCACGAGTGAAAGCCTGTCGGCGGCAGAGAACATTCCGCCGTTTTCCTCGCTCAGCACGAAAACATAGACCGCCGGGTTCTCCGCAGCCGCCGTCTCGATCAGATGCAGATGTCCCAGCGTGAAGGGATTGCAGTTGCAGACCACGGCGGCGGCCTCCGGCGCAGGCGGGATCGCGGCAAGATACCGCGCCAGCCCGTCCCGGCGGCGCTCCATCATGCACATTTCCGCCGTCTGCGCAATGGGATAGAAGCCCATTGAGCGGAACATCCGCACATTGGCAGGCTTCGTATAGAGAAACGGATGGGTGACACCGCACCGCAGCGCCTCCTGCAAAAGCGCCGTGACCACGGCGGTGCAGGCTCCGCCGCCGGAGGCCTCCGGCCGCACGGCCAGCTGCTTCAGGATCTTCCCGGACAAGCTGCCGCAGGCGAGGATGGTATCATCCTCGCCCGGAAGCACAACGGTCCATTCGCTGTCACCCTCATCGCGCAGTCCGCAGGCTGTAAGCAGCTCTGCATAGCCCGCCCGCAGCGCCTGCGGAAGCACGGAGAAGCCCAGCGGCTCAGTCATCCTCGTCGATCTGGCGAACGACGTCAATGATCGTGTTGTCACGGTACATGACGACGCCGACGATCCGATCCTTGTAGCGGATGGGGTCTGGCACGCCGACGATCGCCTCGGCGCGCTGCTGCAAATGCTCGATGGAGAACACCGGCAGTCCGGCGGCCACGAGCTTTTCACGCACGTCCTCCCGGCGCGGGTTGACGGCGATGCCCTGATCGGTGACGACCACGTCCACGACCTCACCCGGCGTGACGACGGTGTTGACATGCTTGACGATGCTCGGAATGCGTCCGCGTGTCAGCGGTGCGACGACGACGCTGAGGCTGGCGGCCTCCGCCGTATCGGGATGTCCGCCGACTGCGCCGCGGATCACGCCGTCGGAGCCGGTCAGAACGTTCACGTTGAAGTCCGTGTCGATCTCGAGCGCGGAAAGAATGACGAAATCCAGCTGATTGACCGCCGCGTCCACGAGATAGCTCGCGTAATAGGTCGCGCCGATCTGGTGATGGAAGTGATTGTTTTTCAGCGAGAGCGCCGCATCAAGGTCGAAGCTCTGCACGTCGAGGATGCGGTCGATCAACCCCTCCTCGTGCATGGCCGTGATCTGGCCGGTGATGCCGCCGAGGGCAAACCGGCAGTGGATCTTTCGGTCAAGCATTTTCTGCCGCAGGAAGCGCGCCGTCGCCAGCGACGCGCCGCCGCTGCCCATCTGCATGGAGAAGCCGTCGTAGAGATAGCCGGCCGCTTCGATGACGTTCGCAGCGGTCTTGGCGATCAGCAGCTCCTTCGGGTCCTTGGTGTAGCGCGTCGCGCCGGACATGATACCCTTTGGGTCGCCAATGTCGTCGGTCAAAACGACGTAGTCCACGTCGTATTCCGGGATGGCCCACGGCGCGTTCGGATAGGGCACCAGATGGTTCGTGATAATAATAACGTTATCGGCGTATTTTGCGTCCGTTCTGGCGTAGCCGAGCGAGCCGCAGGCAATGCCGCTCTCGTCGTCGCGGCTGTAGCCGTTGGCGTTGCCGTAGGGGTCGCAGGACGGCGCGCCGAGGAACGCCACGTCGATATGCAGCTCTCCGCTGCGGATGGCGGAGGCGCGGCCTCCGTGCGACCGGAACACGACCGGGCAGTCGATCAGACCGCGCGAGACCTGCTCGGCCAGCTCTCCGCGCATACCGGAGGTCTCAATGTGCGTAATGACGCCGCAACGGATGGCCTCGATCAGCGGCGCATGGACCGCCGAAAGCGAGGACGGCGCCAGCGTCAGGTTCCGGAAGCCCATCTTCGTCAGAAGCGCGACGACCTGGTTGATGATATGGTCGCCGTTGCGGAAATGGTGATGGAAGCTGATGGTCATGCCGTCGCGCAGGCCGGTGCGGCGGATCGCCTCCTCCAGCGAGGGGACGATCTTGTTCTGCGAGGCCGAGCGCTCCTGGAATGTGGCGGGCTTTTTTTCCGCCGCGCCATGGAATACGCCGTGATGGGCGATCTCATCGATGTGCGGGATTTGATTCAGTTCCACCATGTCAGATATCCTCCACTTCATGCACCTTGCTGCCGGCTTCGTAAAGCGCCAGCAGGCGTTCTGCGCGGGTAACGACGGGCTTGTCGATCATTTTGCCCTTGAGCGAGGCGACGCCGCTTCCGCGTGCGTTGGCCTCCGCGATGGCGTCCATAATGGCGCGGGCCTTGGCCAGATCCTTTTCGCTCGGCATGAACACCTTGTGCAGCGGCTCGATCTGGCGGGGATTGATGACGGATTTCCCGTCGAAGCCCAGCTTCTTGATAAGCGTCGCCTCGGCGATAAAGCCCTCCTCGTTGTTGACGTCGGAGTAGACCGTATCGAGCGCGGCGATCCCGGCGGCGCGGGCCGCGTTGAGGATCATGCAGCGGGCAAACAGCAGCTCGATGCCGTCTGAACGGGTGGTCTTGAGATCGGTGACATAGTCCTCCGCACCGAGCGCAATGCCGATCAGGCGGTCGCTGGCGCGGGCGATCTCCACGGCGTTCAGAACGCCGTTCGCACTCTCGATCGCGGCCATCATTCCGGTCGTGCCGACCGGAATTCCCGCTTCGCGCTCGATGCGCTCGATCTCGCGCTCACAGTCGATCACGTCCTGTGCGCAGTCGGTCTTGGGCAGGCGGACGACCTGTACGCCCGCGCGGACGACGGCCTCCAGATCCTGCACGCCGAGGCCGCTGGACAGGTCGTTGATGCGGACGACCGTTTCCTTGGTGCCGAAATGCAGCGTTTTGAGCGCGTTATAGACCAGAAGTCGCGCCGCGTCCTTTTCCGTATAGGCCACGGAGTCCTCGAGGTCGAACATGATGCTGTCCGCGCCGTAGATATGCGCGTCGCGGATCATGCCGGGGTTATTGCCCGGAACGAACATCATGCTTCTTCTGAGCCGGTTCTTGCGATACATGTTCACTCCACCTCCCACTGATAGGCGTCGGACTTTGCCGCGCGGTAGATGGCGGCGTCCACACGCGCGCGGATGGTGCAGTCCAGCGCGCCCTTATCCACGGCGGTCACCTCCGCGTTTTCAATGCCGTGCGCGGCGAGGGTCTCCCGGATCACGTTTTCGATCTGGCGGCCGAACTGGCGCAGCACGTTGCTGGTAAGATCGATCTGAATGCCGCCCTTCTCCTTTGGCTGGAGCGTGACCATGATGTCATTGGACTCCATGGTGCCGGCGGTCGCGGTGCAAATGAGCTTCATGACGTTTCCTCCCTCTTGTCAGAGCCTCACAGGCTCTGCTCCAGCCGCTCGCGGACGGCTGCGATAAAGTCGTCGCTGGTCACGGCCTTCGCCTGGAAGCCCTCGTCCACAAGGCCGACCAGATCCTTGGTCATGATGCCGTCCTCCATGGTCTTGAGGACTGCCTTCTCCAGCTTTCCGGCAAATTCGCTCAGCGCGGGGATGTTGTCCAGCTCGCCGCGCTTGCGCAGTGCGCCCGTCCACGCGAAGATCGTCGCGGTCGGGTTGGTGCTGGTCTTTTCGCCCTTGAGATGGCGGTAATAGTGCTTGGTGACGGTGCCGTGCGCGGCCTCGTACTCAGTCGTGCCGTCGGGAGAGACCAGAACGGAGGTCATCATGGCAAGGCTACCGAAGGCTGTGGAGACCATGTCGCTCATAACGTCGCCGTCATAGTTCTTGCAGGCCCAGATAAAGCCGCCCTCGCTGCGGATCACGCGGGCCACGGCGTCGTCGATCAGCGTATAGAAATACGTCAGGCCGAGGCGCTCAAACTGCTCGCGGTAGGTCTTTTCGTATTCCTCCTCAAAGACGCGCTTGAACTCGCCGTCATAGATCTTGGCGATGGTGTCCTTGGTGGAGAACCAGAGATCCTGCTTCGTATCGATTGCGTACTGGAAGCAGGCACGGGCAAAGGAGCGGATGCTCTTTTCCTTGTTGTGTGCGCCCTGCCAGACGGCGGGGCCGTCCACCTTCTGCACGAGCAGCGTCTTTTCCTCGCCGCTCTCGCCCTTGAAGGTCATGGTGCAGGTGCCCGGCTCGGTGGTGTACATGTCCACGCTCTTATAGACGTCGCCATAGGCGTGACGGGCAATGGTGATCGGCTTTTTCCAGTTCTTCACGACCGGATGGATGGCGCTCATCAGGATGGGCGCGCGGAACACCGTGCCGTCGAGGATCGAGCGGATGGTGCCGTTCGGGCTTTTCCACATCTCGGTGAGCTGCGGATATTCCTCCATGCGCTGCTTGTTGGGGGTGATGGTGGCGCACTTGACCGCGACGCCGAGACGGCGTGTGGCGTTGGCCGCGTCCACGGTCACCTGATCCTTCGTCTCGTTGCGGTGCAGCAGGCCGAGGTCATAATATTCGGTTTTCAGCTCGACAAACGGAGCGATCAGCTCTTCCTTAATCATGGCCCAGAGCACCCGGGTCATTTCGTCGCCGTCCATCTCCACGAGCGGAGTGATCATTCTGATTTTTTCTTTCATGGCTGCGTCTCCTTCCAAAATTCGAGCGCTTGGCTCAGTTCTGTCTTGCGGCGTAGTAGTTCATCAGGCAGCCGTCCAGCAGGATGGCCTTTTCGTCCTCGGTCAGTCCGCGGACATGCAGCAGCAGGTCATGGACGCCTCCGTCCCTGCAAATGACCTTTGCCGGGATATTCTCCTCGCCCTCGGCAATGGCTTTGCGGATACCGGGAACAAAGACGCAGTTGCCCGCCTCGTATTCAAACGGCGTGCCCTCGTCCAGCGTAAAGGGCAGGATGCCCCAGTTGATGCAGTTGCTGCGGTAGCGCTTGGTCGCGTATTCATAGCAGATGTTGGCGAAGCCGCCAAGCACCTTCTGGCAGGACGCCGCCTGCTCACGCGCGGAGCCGTCGCCGGGCTTGTTGGCAAAGACGCAGGAGCCGAACTGCGTATTCTGCTCCAGCTTCGCCGCGTCGCCGATCTTCGCAAGCACCGCCCGGAGCGTCTCGGGAGCCGTACCGGCGCGGCGCGCAGCCTCGTCCAAGGCGATGCGCTTGGCGGCGGGAACGTATTCCGGCACGCGGCGGGAAAGCGTGAACTCCGCCAGCCGCAGCGGGTTGGAGCGGTAGGACGAGGTCTCGCCGGACGGGATCAGCTCGTCGGTGGTCGTGACGGGATCGTGAATGACCGCCGCCAGCTCGACCAGCAGATTTTCGCTCAGCGCGTACATCTTGGGCCAGTCGGTGATGTTCGGACCCATGACCAGCTCGACGCTGGGGTCGGCCTTGCCGAAGCCGTAATAGACGCGATGGTCGTAGGCCGTGCGGTCAAAGTGATACGGATGGGGTTCTGGCGTATAATCCACATCGGTCGCGGCCGTGATGAGGCCTCCGTTGCGGGCCGTCGCAGCGATGGAGCGCGCGTCCATCAGGCAGACGCCGGAGAACTGCCCCTCGCCAGGCTTGGAGCCTTCGCGGTTCGGGAAATTGCGCGTGGTGTGGCGGATGGACAGGCCGTTGTTGGACGGCACATCGCCTGCACCGAAGCACGGGCCGCAGAAGCTGGGCTTGATGATCGCGCCGGCCTCCACCAGCTCTGCCGTCGCGCCGACGCGCATCAGCTCCATGGAAACGGGCACGGAGGTGGGATAGACGGAGAAGCTGAACGCACCGGAGCCGGTCGAGCCGCCGCGGAGGATATCCGCCGCCTCGGTGATGTTGTCGAACAGGCCGCCGCTGCATCCGGCAATGATGCCCTGATCGGCCCAGACGCCGCCGTCGTGCAGCTTGTCGGTGAGCTTTACATGGGCCTTGGGGAAGCGTTTCTGCGCGTCGGCCTCAACCTTCGCCAGAAGCTCCGCCGCATGCTCCTGGAACTCGTGAATGGTCCAGGCGTTGGACGGATGGAACGGAAGCGCGATCATGCTCTCGACCTTGTCGAGGTCAATGGTGATCATGCGGTCATAATAGGCGTTCTCTCCGGGGTGCAGCTCGCAGAAGTCCTGTGCGCGGCCATGCGCGCCGTAGAAGCCCTTCGTGATCTCGTCGGTCTCCCAGATGGAGGACAGGCAGGTCGTTTCGGTGGTCATAACGTCCACGCCGTTGCGGAAGTCGATGGGAAGGCTGGCGATGCCGGGGCCTGCGAACTCCAGCACGCGGTTCTTGACGAAGCCGCTCTCAAAGGTCGCCTTGACCAGCGCGATGGCCACGTCGTGCGGGCCGATGCCCTTTCTCGGCTTGCCGGTAAGGTAGACCAGAACGACTTCGGGCATGGGAACGTCCCATGTATTCTTGAGAAGCTGCTTGGCAAGCTCCGGGCCGCCCTCGCCGACGGCCATGGTGCCGAGCGCGCCGTAGCGCGTGTGGGAGTCGGAGCCGAGGATCATGCCGCCGCAGCGGGTCAGCTCCTCGCGGGCATAGGAATGGATGACGCTCTGGTTCGCCGGAACGTAGATACCGCCGTACTTCTTCGCGGCGGAGAGGCCGAACATGTGATCGTCCTCGTTGATCGTGCCGCCGACGGCACAGAGGCTGTTGTGGCAGTTGGTGAGCGCATAGGGGATGGGGAATTCCTTCATGCCGGAGGCACGGGCCTGCTGGATGATGCCGACATAGGTAATATCATGTGAGACCATCGCGTCAAAGCGGATGCGAAGCTGCTTCGGGTCGCCGGAAATGTTGTGCGCCTGAAGGATACGCCAGGCCATCGTGGCCTTTCTGGCCTCCTGCTCCGGAACGTCTGCGGTGGGAGCGGGAACGCCGTTGACAAGGTAAACGCCATGGTTGTGAAGCTCGATCAAGGGAAGCACCTCCTGAAAATTTGGGATCCTTGCTGAAAATTTGTGCGGTTCCATTTGAAAGCATATCACAGCTTGCCGCGCTTGTGAACTGCCATTTTCCCCGGATGGGCCGGAAACGCTTTTTTCTCCTTAATGCATAAACCGCCCCCGGCGGACATTTTGCAGGATGCAGGATAAAAAATGCGCGGCTGCAAAACAGGCGGCATATCGGGCGCTTTCCACGCGGAAAATGCAGGAAGGGCGGGCCTGCGGCTGCGCAGGCAAGCAGGAATTCCTTCATAAAAAAGACAGTCAAATTGCACAAGGCCGGGTCGAAAGCGGATTTATCCGCATTTCCCCTTTATTTCGAAAGAATTCCTGCATTATTCTGCAAGCTGTCCGTCATTTTCCATCCTGCGCAATTGGAAAAATCGCGGTGTTTTTTCGGGAAAACGGATGCAAAAGCCTTTGGGATATGCTATAATATAATTTAGTATGCAAAATGGAGGATACAGCATGAGCAGAGCGGACGAGATCTACATTCAGACATGCCGGGATATTCTTGACCACGGCGTATGGGACACCGACCGGGAGGTCCGTCCGCACTGGGAGGACGGAACGCCTGCGCACACGGTCAAAAAATTCTGCGTCGTAAATCGCTACGATCTGCGCGAGGAGTTCCCGATCATGACGCTCCGCCGCACCTACTACCGTTCGTGCATTCAGGAGCTGCTGTGGATCTGGCAGAAAAAGTCCAACCGCATTTCCGAGCTCGGCAGCCATATCTGGGACAGCTGGGCGCAGCCCGACGGCACCATCGGCAAGGCCTACGGCTATCAGCTTGGCGTGAAGCACCTCTATCCCGAGGGCGCGTTCGATCAGGTGGACCGCGTACTCTACGATCTCAGGCATAACCCCGCCTCGCGCCGTATCCTCACGAATCTCTATAACCACCACGATCTGCACGAAATGGCGCTGGCACCGTGCGCCTACTCCATGACCTTCAACGTCAGCGGAAACACCCTGAACGCCATTCTTAACCAGCGCAGTCAGGACATGCTGACAGCCAACAACTGGAACGTCGTGCAGTACGCCGTGCTCGTCCATATGCTGGCGCAGGTCTCTGGGCTGGAGGCCGGCGAGCTGGTGCATGTGATCGCGGACTGCCACATCTATGACCGCCACGTCCCGCTGGTCGAAAAGATGCTGCAAAATCCGAGCTATCCCGCCCCGGAGTTCGTGATCGACCGGAGCATCACCGACTTCTACCGCTTCACCGCGGACAGCTTCCGGATGGAAAACTATCAATACGCGCCGTTCGACGCGAAGATCCCCGTCGCGGTCTGAGGAAGCGCCATGGATCTGATCGTAAACGTAACGGAAAACTGGGGCATCGGCTGTCAGGGTCGGCTTCTGGTGTCCATTTCGGCAGACCTGCGCCGCTTCCGGCAGCTGACCGAGGGGCGGGTCGTCATTCTCGGGCGCAAAACACTGGAGACCTTTCCCGGCGGACGCCCGCTCAAAAACCGCACCAACATCATTCTGACTACAAATCCGGACTTTCACGCGGTCGGCGCGGTCGCCGTCCATTCCGAGCAGGCGCTTTTCGAGCTGCTGCGGCAGTATCCGCGCGAAAGCCTCTGCGTGATCGGCGGAGCCAGCGTCTACCGGCTGCTGCTCCCCTACTGCGACACCGCGCGCGTCACGAAAACCCTCACGACCGTCCCGGCGGACGCCTTCTTCCCCGATCTCGACGCCATGGAAAGCTGGCGCGTCTGCGCACAGTCGGAGATTTTTGAGGAAAACGGCCTCCGCTTCCGGTATGATGATTATGTAAACTTAACGCCGCGCAGCTTCTGACGGCGAATCTCAATAAAAGGACAAAGCTATGGAACAGAATCTGACTTTCAGCGACCTCGGCCTCTCCACGGAGATCCTTCAGGCGCTCGAGAAAAAGGGCTACGGCTACCCCACCAAAATTCAGCAGGAGGCGATCCCGCCGCTCATGGAGTGGAAGGACGTGATCGCCAAGGCCCCGACCGGCACCGGCAAGACCTTTGCCTTCGGCATTCCGATGATCGAGCACATCGACGCGGAATCGCAGGAGCTTCAGGGCCTGATCCTCGCGCCGACACGCGAGCTGGCCATCCAGATCGGCGACGAGCTGCGCGGTCTGCTGGCGTTTTACAAAAACATCCGCGTCGCGGTGGTCTACGGCGGCGCAAAGATCGAGGGCCAGATCAAGCAGCTGCAAAAATTCCCGCAGATCGTCGTGGCAACGCCGGGCCGTCTGATGGACCACTACAAGCGCAAGACGCTCCGGCTTGACAAGGTCAAGACCGTCATTCTCGACGAGGCCGACCGGATGCTCGACATGGGCTTCTTCGACGACGTCACGAAGATCATTGAAAAGATCCGCAACCGCCGCAATCTCGGCCTGTTTTCCGCGACGATCTCGCAGGAGGTCATGACCGTCTCGTGGATGTACCAGCGCGACGAGGTGGAGATCACCGTCCGTCCTGAGGCGGAAAGCCGCCCGGACATCACGCAGTATTCCATCACCGTTCCGCCGCTGGAAAAGGTCAACACCGTGCTGCTGCTCCTGCGCACGATGGCCTTCGAGCGCACGATCATTTTCTGCAACACCAAGGCCATGTGCCAGCGTCTGAGCGACGATCTGCGCCGCGCAGGCGTGGACGCCGACTGCATCCACGGCGACATCGCCCAGCAGAAGCGTGAAAAAACGATGCGTACCTTCAAGGAGGGCCGGCTCCCCGTCCTGATCGCAACGGACGTCGCCTCGCGCGGCATCGATGTGGACGACGTGGACTGCGTTATCAACTACGATGTGCCGCAGGAGAACGAATATTACATCCATCGCATCGGCCGTACCGGCCGGGCGAAGAAGAAGGGCGTCGCCATCTCGATCATCGGGAACTTCCCGGAGCAGGCGAAGCTTGACGAGATTGCAAAATATTCCCACTATGAAATTCAGCGCGTAAAATTCCTCGACGACGGAACGCTGGTCGAGGAGGAGGTCAAAAAGCCGAAGCCGGCGCCGCGCCGGCGCTTCCGTTGACCGCCGCCGAACGCGGCGTTCTGCTGCTCTGCGCATCGCTCGACAGCGCGGACCGGCCGCTCACCATGGCGCAGTTCCGGGAGCTTTCGCTTCGGGCGCAGGCCATGGGCCGCCCGGATGGTGATCTTTCCGCCGAGCTGACGCAAAAGGACGCGGAGCGGCTCGGCTATGAGCCGGAGGAAGCTGCGCGCATCGTCTCGCTGCTCTCGCGGGAGCGCGCGCTGGAGCGGTATCTCGCCGAGGCGGAGAAGCACGGCGTTGTGCCGCTCACGCGCATCACGGCGGCCTATCCGCCGCAGCTTGCGGAAAAATTCGGCGTCTCCTGCCCGCCGGTGCTCTTTGCACGGGGCGATCTGCTGCTTCTGCGCCGGAGGAGTATCGCGCTCGTCGGTTCCCGCGCGCTTCTGGAGCCGGGACGGCAGTTTGCACGCCGCGTTGGCGCGCTTGCCGCGAGGGAGGGCTATGTTCTCGTCTCCGGCGGAGCCGCCGGGGCCGACACGGAGGCGCAGGAAGCCTGCCTGGCCGCAGGCGGCAGCGTGATCGTCTGTACGCCCGGCCCGCTCACCGGCCTCCCCACGCGGGAGCGCGTGCTTTATCTTTCCGAGAGCGGCTGGACGCTGCCCTTTTCCGCGGTACGCGCCCTGAGCCGCAACCGCCTCATTCACGCGATGGGCGAAAAAACGCTCGTCGCGCAGACGGGCTTCGGCTCCGGCGGTACCTGGAACGGCACGCTGGAAAATCTGCGCCACGGCTGGAGCCCCGTTTTTGTCCATGCCGACGGCAGCGAGGGCGCATCGGCGCTGATCGCACGCGGAGCGGAGCCGGTGCGGGAGCTGCACACGCTCGAAGCGCTCTGCGCGGCCCAGCTTCGCTTCTGCGAAGCCATCCGCTTTCCCGAAAAGCATCCAAAGGAGGAACGGATATGAAAAAGGTCTCCCCGCGTATGTGGTGTACGCTTATTCTGATCGGCCTTGTGGGCCAGTTCGCATGGACGATCGAGAATATGTATTTCAACGTGTTCCTTTATAATACGATCTCCACCGATCCGGGCTATATCTCGGCCATGGTCGGCTGGAGCGCGGCTGCGGCCACACTGACGACGCTGCTGATGGGTGCGCTGTCCGACCGTGTCGGCAAGCGCAAGCTCTTCATCTGCGGCGGCTATATCCTCTGGGGCCTTTCGACCGCCGCCTTCGGCTTCATCACGGTCGAAAACGCGGCGAAGCTCTTCCCGGCGGCACAGGCTGCGGCGGCCGCCGCGACCATGGTCGTCGTGCTCGACTGCGCCATGACCTTCTTCGGCTCCACGGCGAATGACGCCGCCTTCAATGCCTACATCACCGACGCCATCGATTCCGGCAACCGCGGAAAAACGGAGTCCGTGCTTGCCATCCTGCCGCTGATCTCCATGCTGGTGATCTTCGGCGCGTTCGACGGCATGACCCAGCGCGGCGAATGGCAGAAATTCTTCGCCATCTTCGGCGGCCTTGTAACGCTTGCGGGCTTCGTTGGGATTTTCCTCATGGCTGAGCCGAAGCTCACGCCGAAAAAGGAACCGTACCTGAAAAATCTGGTCTACGGCCTGCGGCCGTCCGTTGTGAGGGAGAACGCGGCGCTGTATCTGGCCTTCGCGGCCTTCTGCGTATTCTCCGTCGCCGTGCAGGTCTTTTTCCCCTATCTCATTATTTATATCCAGAATTATCTGAAGATCGACAACTACGCCGTCGTGCTCGGCGTCGTGCTGCTCACTGCATCCGGTGTCAGCGTCGCCTCCGGCAAGGCCATCGACCGCGCCGGAAAGCTCCGCTTTACGCTTCCGGCGGCGGGCGTGATGCTGCTGGGCCTTATCGGCATGTTCTTTGCGCGCGGGATGCTGGCTGTCATTCTGGCGGGCTGCATCATGATGTCGGGCTACATGCTCGTCACGGCGGCGCTTTCCGGCGTGATCCGCGATCTGACGCCGGAGGGCAAGGCCGGTCATTTTCAGGGCATCCGCATGGTTTTCGGCGTACTGCTGCCCATGATCGCCGGCCCGGCCATCGGCGCAGCCGTCATCCGCAATTCCGACAGCACCTATGTCGAGCTTGGCGTGACCAAGACTGTCCCGACGCCGCCGATCTTCCTCGCGGCGGCGGTCGTGCTGCTGTTCATCATTCCGCTCGTGCTGCTTCTGAAAAAGCGCGCGGCTGCGCGGGAGGCTCGCGTATGAAAACAGTCTGGGGCGAACAGCTCGATCCAAACGCAGTCTTGCAGGAATACCCGCGCCCGCAGATGATGCGCGAAAGCTATCGCAATCTGAACGGTCTCTGGGACTATGCCATCACGGATACCGACACATGTCCGGAGAACTGGGACGGAAAAATTCTTGTTCCGTTTTCGCCGGAGGCGGAGCTTTCCGGCGTCGGCCGGACGCTGCTTCCCGGCCAGTATCTCTGGTACCGCCGGGAGCTTGCGGAAATGCCGCAGGCCAGAATGCGGCTGCTGCTCCATTTCGGCGCAGTCGATCAGGAGTGCCGGGTCTGGCTGAACGGGCGGCTGCTCGGCGGTCACACCGGCGGCTACACCGCGTTCACGCTGGACGCGACGGATGCGCTTGCGGAAAGCAATGTGCTTCTGGTTGCCGTCCGCGACGGGACGGATACGAACGAGCTGTCGCGCGGCAAGCAGAAAACGAAGCGCGGCGGCATCTGGTACACGCCGCAGAGCGGCATCTGGCAGACGGTCTGGGCGGAGTGGGTGCCGGAGCGCTATATCTCCGCCCTGCGGATCACCCCCGACGCCGTGCACAGCTGCGTGCGCGTCACCGTGCAGTCCGAATATGACGGCGTCTGCTACCTGCATTTCCATGGCCGCCGCATCGGCGGCTTCACAAACCGCGAAACGACCATCCGGGTCGAAAACGCGGAGCTGTGGTCGCCGGAGCATCCGAAGCTCTATGATTTCTCCGCAGAGCTGGGCAGCGACCGCGTGGAAAGCTACTTTGCCCTGCGCGACACCGCCGTCGGCAGGGACAAGGCCGGAAGGCCGTGCCTGCTGCTCAACGGGAAGCCGTATTTCCACAGCGGCGTGCTCGATCAGGGCTATTATCCCGACGGGCTGTATACCGCGCCCAGCGACGAGGCGATGATCTATGACATCACGCTCATGAAGTGCATGGGCTTCAACATGCTCCGCAAGCACATCAAGATCGAGCCGATGCGCTGGTATTATCACTGCGACCGGCTCGGGATGCTGGTCTGGCAGGACATGATGAACGGCGGCGGAGACTACCGTCTCCTGACCATTTCCGCGCCGCTCTTCACCCATCGGAGCCACAGCGACCACGATTACCGCCGCTTCGCGCGGATGGACGCCGCCGGACGCGCGGCGTATTATGCGGAGCTTACGGAAATGGTCACGCAGCTCTACAGCTGCCCTTGCATCGTCATGTGGGTGCCGTTCAACGAGGGCTGGGGCCAGTTTGACGCAGCGGAGGCCGTCCGGCGCATCGAAGCGCTCGACAAGACGCGCACCATCGACCATGCCAGCGGCTGGCACGACCAGAGGATCGGCTCCATCCAGAGCCTGCACGTCTATTTCTATCCCTACCGCTACAAGCCGGACCGACTCGGACGCGCCGTCGTCCTGTCGGAATTCGGCGGCTATCAGCTCCCGGTCGCGGGCCACACATGGAACGACGCGAACTTTGGCTATAAGGGCTACGAAACGCCGGAGGCGCTCATGGAGGCGTACCGAAAGCTCTTTGAAACGCAGATCCTCCCGGCGCGCCGGAAGGGTCTTGCCGCGAGCGTCTATACGCAGCTCTCCGACGTGGAGGACGAGGTCAACGGCTTCGTCACCTATGATCGGAAGGTCGAAAAGCTGGACGCGGGCGCCGTCCGCGCCATCAACCAGCGCCTTATCTCGGACGAATAAGCAGAAGCGCCCATCCGGGCTTCCGGATGGGCGCTGTTTTTATGAAATTCTTCGTCCGCTCAGCCCCAGAGAGCCGAAAGCATGGGTACGACCTGCTTTTTCCGCGAGACGACGTTCGGCAGGAAGCAGGCATGATCCTTGAGGTGTACGCCGAAGGCCTGCGTCATGATATCCTCGTCTCCAACATACAGGAGGTGCGAGCCCTCGACCAGAACATCCGTCAGCATTAGGATCATGAAGCTGTAGCCGCGCTTGTGCATAGTCTGGCGCATAAGCTCCAAAAATTCCTCGCTGCGCTGGAGCAGGTGGCTGGAATCGACGCAGGTAATCTGACTGATGCCGAAATCGTGATCCGCGATGTGGAAATCCTTGAAATCCGCAAACAGCAGCGCGTCCGCAGGCTTATCGTCCGAGGTGGACGCGGCGAAGATCTCCTTGCCGAGATCATCCAGCGAAACATTGGCGATGCGCGCCATACGCTCCGCCATCCGATGATCGAGCGGCGTGGATGTCGGCGATTTGAACATGACGGTATCCGCGACGATCGCCGCCGCCAGAAGTCCCGCCAGATTGCTTGGCGGCATGAGTCCTTTTTCCTGATACATGCTGGAAATGATCGTCGCGGTGGAGCCGACCGGCTCGTTGCGGAAGTAGATGGGGCTTCCGGTCTGGATATCCGCGAGGCGGTGATGGTCGATGATCTCCAGGATCTCCGCCTGCTCGAGGCCGGGCACGGACTGCGAGACCTCGTTGTGATCGACCAGAACGACGCGCTTTCGGCGCGGCTTGATGAGGTGATACCTGGAAAGCGTACCCACGACCTTCTCGTTCTCGTCGAGGATCGGATAGCTGCGGTGACGGCTTTTCAGGACGATCTCCTTCACGTCGTCCACAAAGTCGGTCAGATGGAACGCCTGAAGCTCCTCCGTCCGGCAGACGCGCTGGACGGGAATGGCATGAAAGACCATCCGCGCAGCCTTAAAGGCGTCGTAGGGCGTGGCGATGATGCAGGTGTCCGTCGGCGCATTGCGCAGATCCTCCGGCAGCTCCGCCTGACAGACGATCAGGCAGCAGACGCCCAGCTCAATGGCGCGCCGCGCCATATCCGGCTGCTGGCCGCAGATGACGATGCTTTCCCGGGAGGAAAACAGCAGATTGGGATTGTTCTGCGGCAGCGCGATGGAGACCTCTCCGCTCACGCTGTCCACCAGATTGCCCGCCTCGTTCAGGATCTTCCCGTCCAGAACGCTCAGCAGATTGAAAACCGGGATGGAATCGACGTGCGCGTCGGTGATGGTCTGGATATCATAGGCCGCGATCTCGTTGGAGGAAAGCATCCCGTAAAGCCCGCCGTCGTCGGTCGTGACCGGGAGCGAGGCGCTGCTGCGGATGGCGCGGATAGCGTCCCACGCGCGGCTGACTGTCACGGCCCCGCTGAGCGCGGGCGGCGTATCATAGTCGAGGTCGCAGACCTGCGTGCGCATCGTCTGGATGTGGACCGGCGGCTGGAAGCCGAAGCGGTCCAGAATGAGATTCGTTTCATCGCTGACATGCCCGAGGCGTGCCGCGACGAATTCGCGGTCGCCCAGCGCGTTGCGAAGCGCGGCATAGGCGATGGCCGACACGATGGAATCCGTGTCCGGGTTGCGGTGGCCGGTGACATAAATGGGATCCATGACAGTCTCCTTTCTGCGTCATTCCGCCTTCGGGAATTCGATGCCGCGGTATTTCATCATAAAACGGACGGGATAATAGCGGTCGAGATAATATTTGCTGAACCATTCATACGTCGCGTCCGGCAGATGCTGAAGCTCCGGGGCCTCGCAGCGGAACAGCTCGAAGGTCTTTTGATCTCCGGCCAGCAGCGCCGCCAGCAGCTCCATCCGCTCCTCACCGCACAGCCGCTCCAGACAGGCGTCCATGATCCGGGCGCACGCGCCCTCCTCTACCGGAGCCAGCAGCTCCTTGTTGCCGAGCCACGCCAGAAAATCGTCCATGTCGAGGATGGTACGCGCGGCGGCATGGGAAAGCGTCCGGAACGCCTCGACGTCGCGGCGCTTCAGCACGTCGATCAGATAGAGCAGCAGGTCGTCCTCGAGACAGACGCTGTCGAGGAACACCTCGTAGATATCGCGGATCTCGCTCCTGACCGGCTCCTCCGGCGCTTCCTGCGGTGTCTCCGCCGCCTCGGGCGCGGCATTCTGCTGCGCGGTCAGCTGGCTGAGCGCCTGCGTCAGCTGCGAGGGGTCAAAATGCTCGTATTCCGCCTCCGGGATCTCGATTCCGCTTGCCTCGGCGCACCTTCGCACAAAGGCCGGAATGCCCATCGCCTGGATCTGGGATTGCAGCTCCACCGCGCGGCGCATATCGTCCGTCTGCGTCAGCGTGATCCCGTCCGGGAGCGGACGGGTGCCCTCACAGATCTCCGCAACAAATTGCAGATAGTATTGCAAAAGCGTCATAACCTGTCTCCTGCCTGTTATTTTCCTGTTTCTGCTTTCAGTCTATCATTCTTTTCCCGGAAAGTCAAAAAGAAACAGCGGAAGCCGCATTCCCGCTTCCGCCGTTCGAGCGCGTCGAAGAAACAATGACACGCTCAGCTCCGGCGGCGCAAAAGCGCCGCCGGAGCTTTCTTCTGTTTATTCGCCGCCCATGCAGCACACGAGCGTGAGCCCGTGCTCGCTGGAAACAGTGCATTTTCCCGCGGCAGCCGCCGGAAGGAAGAAGTAATCGCCCATGTGAAGCTCCCGGCGCTCACCGTCCGCCTCCACGCAGCCCTCGCCTGCCGCGCATACCCAGACGGAGGCAGGCTGATCCAGCGTGAGGCTGCCCTTTTCGAGCAGATAGCGCCGCATGGAGAAGCAGGGCGTATCCGCCTCGCCGATCAGCGTTTCGACCTTCAAGCCGCCGTTCTCGTAGAAAATGGCAGGCTTTTTTCTTCCCTGCTCCACGGCGCTCTCGCCGTAGAGATCGAAGCGGAAGCAGTCCAGCGCCGTGTCCTTGTCCAGGCCCAGATACATCTCCTGATCGTTCAGGTGATACTCCCCGCACCAGTGCTCCGGCTGGATGGTGAAATCCGTCGGCTCCTGCACCTCCAGAATGAGGCAGCCCGCGCCGATGGCGCGGATATCCGGATAGCACGCAAAAAGCGCCTCGACCGCCTGCATGACCGTCGCGCGGATGGCCAGCGGGTCCTGTATTCTCTCCCATGGCGCGCAGCCGGTCAGGAAGCCGCCGTTCGGCAGCGTCAGCGAATCCAGCTCCGCGCCGTTTTCCAGCACGACCGCGCTGATCGTGGTCGTGCCGATATCGAGTCCCAGTGTTTTCATTTTGATTCCTCAGCAGCTGGTCGAGCCGGGGTCCAGACGCTCGATGATGTCCTTCTGGATCGCGGGGCTCAGATCCAGGAAATTGACGAAAGTCCCGTGGATCCGCATGATATACACGCCGCTGGGCGCATATTTTTTCGGGTCGGCCAGCACCTTCCGCAGCGTTTCCGCCGTCGTAACGTTTACATAGAGATAGAACGGCGCGCGGTGCGGGTTTCCCGGATTGAAGAACAGCGGCCGGAGCACGCGCTCGTAGAACTGGACGCCCTTTTCCTCATAGCTCTCCGCTGTGAAATACTTCGGATCGACGCCGAAATGCGACGCGCATCCGCCGTTCATCCGGCAGAAGGGCAGCTGCATCGTGGACAGCGTCCGGAAGCCGAGGCCGGAGTTGGCCCGGCTGAACAGCGGGTCGATGCCGTAGCCCAGCATCTCCCGGCTGCCGCGTCCGTCCGGCGTCGCGCCGACCCAGTAGCCGTAGAGCAGATGCGTGGACGGCGAGCTCCAGTCGGGACGGAAGGGATTGCCCAGATAGTTTTTGAGGTCCTCTACCATTTCCGATACACGCTCTGCGATCTCCGCAGCCTCCTGGTCGACCTCCGGCGTGTTGTTGCCGTACTTCGGGCAGGCGCGCAGATACGCGCGCAGCTCCTCATAGCCCTCAAAGCCGCAGCCGCAGGCGTCGATCAGCTTCTGTGCGTCCTCCGGACGCTCCTTCATCAGATGGTCGATCGCCACAAACGAATCCGCCACAACGGACAGGCCGTGGATCAGGCAGCCGCTTCCGTTATATTTGGTTCCCTGCTCCGTGGTGTCGCGGACATCCACTGCCGTTTCCAGTCCGCCCTCAAAGCAGCTCAGAAACGGGACGGGCAGCAGCGAGATGGCCTTGGACGCGCCGTTTGCAGCGTCGCGCATCTTCTCCGCAAAGTATTGCAGATTTTCATAGAAGATCGGCCGGATGTTGCGGAGCAGATATTCCGCGTCATAGTGCTTCTGCGGGCCGATCTCTTTGCCGGTCAGCGTAGAAACGCCGCCGCTGAGCGTCAGCTCCAGCACCTTTCCCATGTTGAGCCAGCTGTTTGTCGTATTGGCATTGTCCTTGCCCATGATGAGCGGCTCCTGGCAGCCCGCCACGGAGTAGTCGGGCAGATCCTGCTCGTCCACGCCGTGCTCACGCAGCGTCTCAAACAGCGAGTCGTCGTTGAAGAGCGACGGCGTCAGGCAGCCAGGCGTAAAGAAGAAGCGTCCAAGCTCCTCATAAAGCCGCTGCGGCGTCCGGCTGTGCAGCTTTACCGAGAGGATGGGCTGCGGCAGGTTCATGTCATAATAGGCGTCGAGGATGGCGTAGCTCATGAGGTTGGTCAGGTCATTGCCCTGCGTATCCTTGCCGCTGAGCAGGACGTTCTGGGAGATCGCCCAGCTCCGCTCACCGACGTTGAAGAACACGAGGAAATGCTTGAACAGCGCCGCTGCCTCCTCGCGGGAGAGTCCCTCCATCGCGCGGTACGGCTCAAAAATACGGTCAGCGTTGCCGACGGAGAAGGCGAACGGATTCGGCGCCTGCTCCAGACACATGACCTGCCACAGAAGCACATAGGACTGCATCGCCTCGAGCAGCGACTCTGCGCCATACTCCGGCACGCGCCGGAGCGTCCGCTCCATCAGTTCAAGCTCCGCTTTTCTTGCCTCGTCCGCCGTCTGCTGCTGCGTATGCGTGAGCGCGGCGTAGCGCTGCGCCAGACGGATTGCGCAGTTCAGGCTGCGCTTCATCGCCGTCAGGTTTTCCGTATGCTTGCGGTCAAGCCCGCCCTTTTCCAGCTTTTTGTCGATCTCTTCGATCAGCGCACGCACGCCGTGCCTCAGCGCGGGGCGAAAGTCCGGGATCATGTGGCCGGTGACCTGCTCGACGAAAAACGCGACCTCGTCCGTGTACTCTCCGAACTCCTGATACACGGCGGACAGAGCGCGGACGTTTTCACTCGCGGCGGCATGGCTGCGCATGGCCGCGCTTTCTGCCAAATTCTACGCGCTGCTCGGCATCCGGGAATCCCGTCGCATCACCTGCGACTACCGCATGACGCGGGCGGATTTCATCGCACGCCGCCATCACCCGGATGATATCGGCGCTTTCAGCTATCCCATCGACATTCACGAGAGTGAGCCGACCAAAGAGGCCAATGAACGCTTCGAGAAGGATCTGAACACAATGGTCTACGCTCCGGGCGAGCATTACGGCATTCCCTACCGCGCCCTGACGCCGGTCGGGCTGAAAAACGTTCTCGTCGCGGGCCGCAGCATCTGTACCGACCGCTCCATGCTCTCCTCCATCCGGGTCATGCCCTGCTGCTTCATCACCGGGCAGGCGATCGGCATGGCTGCGCATGGCGCCGGAGGATGTCCACAGCCTTGACGTTCCGGCGCTTCAGGCGCGTCTTCTGGCCATCGGCGCGGTTTTGTATCCGGAGGGCACAGAAACCAGAAAGGAAGAACACGAATGAAAGGCAAGCGATCTGTTTTCATTACCGAGCCGTATCTGCTCTCGCTGCATCCTGACCGTGAAATGCACGTCGTCTGGATCCAGCGGCAGGAGGCGTCCGGCGTCGTGCATTTCAGCGAGACGCCCGCGCTTGGCCAGTCCGTGACCGCCGAATGCTATCCGCTGAACGGCCTGCGCTATCCGGCAGAGGGCGGCTACGACACCGCCTCGCCGGAGCGTAACCCGCCCGTGCAGCTCTGGCAGTGCATCGCCGTGATCCGCGGCCTCCGGCCCGGCCAGCGCATCTTCTATCGCTGCGGCTGTCTGGACGAAGAGACGGAGATCTATGATTTTCACGCCGCGCCGCCTTCCGGCGCACCGTTCCGCATCGCGCAGATCAGCGATCTGCAGGGCTATCTTCCCTGCGACGAGAGCGTCCTGCACATCGGCCGCCAGCAGCCCGATCTGCTTCTCTACTCTGGCGACGCTGCCTTTTTCAGCTGGCGCGCCGATCAGTGGTTCGATCTGGATGCGGACTGGCAGGAGCCGGACGCCGCAAAGCGGGCCTTCTTTCCCTGTATGCAGCAGCAAAACGGCGCAAGGCTCATGCAGTACTGCCCCACCTTCTTCTGCCCCGGCAACCACGAGGTCGATGATTTCCGCGTCGGAACAGACCCCGTCTTTACTCGGAACGCGGATAACTGGCATTTCTCCATCTTCATGCAGATCTTCCGCCCGCTCTACCCAAAGGCAGACTATTCGCTCTCGGGAAAGCGCTGGTATTCCGCCGACTACGGCGATCTGCATCTCGTCTCGCTCAGCATCCAGCGCTGGGCGCTCTGGGGCGCCTATGAGGCGCCGGGCTGGCGGCTGGTCGATTCCATTTCGCCGGACAGCCCGCAGATCCGGTGGCTGACGGACGACCTCGCCGCGTGCAGATCGAAGTATCGCTGGGTGATCCAGCACTGGCACATTCTCAACAAGGGCACGGACGTGCAGCCGAACCTCTGCCAGCCGCAGCTTGCAGAGGACGGCTCGGTCTCCTATCCCGACGACGACGGCAGCGCCCTGATGGCGCTTTACAGCCGCTTCGGCGTCAACGCCGTCACCTTCGGCCACAGCCACGTCTACGAACGGTATTATTACCATGGCTGCCATTACATCGAGGCCGCCTATCTCGGCGTCTGCTGCCGTGAGCGCAACGCACCGCTGCACCCGTCCAGGCTTCAGCCGCTGGTCGAGGACAATTCGCGGCAGTCCTTCCTGATCGTGGACTGCGATGAAAGCGGCCTCCATGCGCGCGGCTTCTATTCCGCCGAAGCGCCCATTCTGTTCGATGAATACCAGATCGCGGACGCCGACGGCAAGACCGTCGCGCCCGCACTGTAACGCGCATCGGTTCCCGTAAATATAAAGCGCAGACAGGCCGCGAGATGCGTCCTGTCTGCGCTTTTTTACAAGGACAGCCGGGCCTTTCGGCCCGGCTGCGATTTTTATTTTCCTCCAAGGCTCGTTCGGACGAGCGCGCGGCGAAGCTTGGCCTCCGCCAGCTGGAGCTGTGCGGCGGAAAGGTGCTCCTTGTCCTTGAGCGTCTCCTGCGCGCGGGCCAGCGCGTTCTGCGCGCGGGCCTGGTCGATATCCTCGGCCCACTCAAAGGTCGTGGCAATGAGCTTGCATTCGCCGTTCGTCATGGCCAGCATCCCGCCGATGCAGGCGGCTCTGCGTGTGCGCTCCTCCGTTCGCACGGTGGCGACGCCCATGCCAAGCGGCGTAACGTAATTGATATGCCTCGGCAGGATGGTGACGCCGCCGTTCGGCGTCCGCACGTCAAGGCTGAGCGCCTCGCCGTCGAAGAACAGTCCGTCCGGCGTCACGATCTGCAAATGGAAGCTGCTCATACCTTCTCACCCTTCGCCTTGGCGACCACGTCGTCAATGGAGCCTGCAAACAGGAACGCCGATTCGGGGATATCGTCGTGCTTGCCCTCGACGATCTCGCGGAAGCCGCGGATGGTCTCCTTAAGCGGCACATACTTGCCCTCGAAGCCGGTGAACTGCTCCGCGACATGGAACGGCTGCGACAGGAAGCGCTGCACCTTTCTGGCGCGGCTGACGGCAAGCTTGTCCGCCTCGGACAGCTCGTCCATGCCCATGATGGCGATGATATCCTGAAGCTCCTTATAGCGCTGGAGCAGCTGAATGACGCTCCGCGCCACATCATAGTGCTCCTGTCCGACGATCTCCGGCGCGAGGATACGCGAGGTGGAGTCGAGCGGATCGACAGCGGGATAGATACCGAGCGAGGCGATGCCGCGGTCAAGGACCGTCGTCGCGTCGAGGTGGGCGAACGTCGTCGCGGGCGCGGGGTCGGTCAGGTCGTCCGCAGGGACGTAGACCGCCTGCACGGATGTGATCGAGCCGTTCTTTGTGGAGGTGATGCGCTCCTGAAGCGCGCCCATTTCGGTGGCCAGCGTAGGCTGGTAGCCGACGGCGGACGGCATACGTCCAAGCAGTGCCGAGACCTCGGAGCCTGCCTGCGTGAAGCGGAAGATGTTGTCGATGAAGAGCAGCACGTCCTGATGCTTGACGTCGCGGAAATACTCCGCCATCGTCAGGCCGGACAAGCCCACGCGCATACGCGCTCCGGGCGGCTCGTTCATCTGGCCGTAGACCAGCGCGGTCTTTTCCAGAACGCCGGATTCCTTCATTTCGTAGTAAAGGTCGTTGCCCTCACGGGTACGCTCGCCGACGCCGGTAAAGACGGAATAGCCATTGTGCTCCGTGGCGATGTTGTAGATCAGCTCCTGAATGAGCACGGTCTTACCGACGCCCGCGCCGCCGAACAAGCCGATCTTGCCACCCTTTGCATACGGGCAGATCAGATCGACGACCTTGATGCCGGTCTCGAGGATCTCGGTCGTGGTCTCCTGCTCCTCATACGAGGGCGCTTCGCGGTGGATAGGCCAGCGGGCCTCCACATTTTTCGGCATGGGCTGGTCGTCGATCGGCTCACCGAGCAGATTGAAGATACGGCCAAGGCAGCCCTCGCCGACCGGGACGGTGATGGACGCGCCGGTATCGACGGCCTTTGCGCCGCGCTGGAGGCCGTCGGTAGAGCTCATGGCAATGCAGCGCACGACGTTGTCGCCGATCTCCTGCGCGACCTCCGCAACGAGCTTCTTGCCGTTCAGCTCCAGCTCGATGGCGTTTAACAGATTGGGCAGCTGACCGTCCTCAAAGCGGATATCGAGAACAGGGCCGATGACCTGAACGACGGATCCGATGTGTTGATTCATGGGACTGCCTCCTTTCACGAAGATTCAGCGCCGGCAACGATCTCGGTGATCTCCTGCGTGATCGCGCCCTGACGGGCACGGTTATACTTGAGGCTCAGATCATCGATCATATCTTCGGCGTTCTTGGTGGCGGAATCCATGGCCATGCGGCGGGCCGCCTGCTCGGAAGCGACGGACTCGCAGAGCGCGCCGTAGAGGATACCGCCGAGGTATTCCGGCACGATCGCGTCAAAGACCGCCAGCGGGCCGGATTCATAGAGAACGAATTTTTTCGGGGTGCGGTCCTTGTGCTCGGAAATACGGACCGGCAGCAGCTCCAGCTCGCTCGGGAGCTGGGACAGGACGGACGCAAAATGCGTGTAGATCAGCTGCACCTGCGTGAACTCACCGGCCACAAAGCGCCTGCAGAGAAGCTTTGCCGCCGAGAAGCAGTCACCGACGGAGACCTCGCCCGCGACGGCATAGCCGTCGGTCAGGATCTCCGCGCCGTGCTGGCGGAAGAAGTCCAGCGCCTTCTTGCCGATGGGCAGAACGGCGGACTCGCACGCCTGCATTTTGCTCCATGCAAGCTTGAGCACGTTGGAGTTGTAGCCGCCGGCAAGACCGCGGTCGCCGGCAATGACGATGAAGAGCGTCTTGCCCTCTTTTTTCGTCAGGTACGGCGAGACGAAGTCCATCGTGGAGTCCGCGATGTCGTTCATCGTCGCATAAAGCGTCTCAAAATAGGGGCGGCTGGAAACGGCACGATCCTGCGCGCCGCGGAGCTTGGACGCCGCGACCATTTCCATGGCCTTGGTGATCTGCTTGGTGGATTCCATGCTCCGGATGCGGGATTTGATGTCTTTCATGGATACGCCGGCCATGTGCGCGCCTCCTTTCTCAGCCTTCCGGGACGAACACTGCGGCGTAATCCGTCAGAGCCTGCTTCAAGGCCGCCTCATGCTCGGCGGAAAGCTGGCCCGTGGTGCGGATACCCTGAAGCACGTCAAAGGCGTTCTTGTCGAGGTAGGGATACAATCCGCGCTCGTAGGCCCGGATATCCTTGACTGCGATGTCCTTCAGATATCCGTTGGTGACGGCGTAGAGGATGCACACCTGATGCGCCACATCGACGGGCGCGTTGCGATCCTGCTTGAGAACCTCCACGATGCGTTCGCCCTGATCGAGGCGGTCGCGCGTGTCCTTATCGAGGTCGGAGCCGAACTGCGCAAAGCTTTGCAGCTCACGGTACTGCGAGTACAGCAGCTTCAGGTTGCCCGCGACCTTCTTCATGGCCTTGATCTGTGCGCTGCCGCCGACACGGGAGACGGAGATACCGGGGTTGACCGCTGGCATGACGCCCGAGTGGAACAGCTCCGTTTCCAGGAAGATCTGGCCGTCGGTGATGGAAATGACGTTTGTGGGAATGTAGGCAGAAACATCGCCCGCCTGCGTTTCGATGATCGGCAGGGCCGTCAACGAGCCGCCGCCATACTCCGGAGCCATTCGTGCCGCGCGTTCGAGCAGTCTCGAGTGCAGGTAGAAAACGTCGCCGGGGTACGCCTCACGTCCGGGCGGTCTGCGGATCAGCAGCGACAGCGCGCGGTACGCGACGGCGTGCTTGCTGAGGTCGTCGTAGATGACCAGCACGTCCTTGCCCTGCTTCATGAAATACTCGCCCATCGTGCAGCCGGAATAGGGCGCGATGTACTGAAGCGGAGCCAGCTCCGAGGCCGTCGCGGAAACAACGATGGTGTAGTCCATCGCGCCCGCGCTTTCCAGCGTGGAGACGAGCTGCGCGACCGTCGAGCGCTTCTGGCCGATGGCGACGTAGATGCAGATGACGTCCTTGCCCTTCTGATTGATGATGGTATCGGTGGCAATGGCCGTTTTGCCGGTCTGGCGGTCGCCGATAATCAGCTCACGCTGGCCGCGGCCAATGGGGATCATGGAGTCGATGGCCTTGATGCCGGTCTGGAGCGGCACCGAGACGCTCTTTCTCTGGATGATGCCGGGCGCCGGGGACTCGATCGCGGCGTATTCCTTCGCCTCGATGGGGCCCTTGGCGTCGATGGGCTGGCCCAGCGCGTCTACAACGCGGCCGATCAGCTCCTTGCCGACCGGGACGGAGACGACCTTGCCGGTGCGCTTGACGACGTCGCCCTCGCGGATGCCGTCGTCGCTGCCCAGCATGACGATGGAGACGGAGTTTTCCTCCAGATTCTGCGCCATGCCATACGAGCCGTTGGAGAATTCCACCAGCTCACCGGCCATACAGCTGTCCAGTCCGGCCGCGCGGGCGATGCCGTCGCCGATCAGAATGACCGTGCCGGTTTCGGACTGGTTGATTTTTGTTTCATAATGCTTGATCTGACTGCGGATGATTTTTGAAATTTCTTCCGGTCTGAGTTCCATTCATTCACCAGCTTTCGGTTGATGCGGGATCTCTCTGTCCGGCGCAGGCCGGTCAGAGGCTCTTTCAAATAACAGTATTCCGAAGGATCCGCTGGATCTCTTCGAGGTGATAGGCGACCGTGCCGTCCAGCTGCCGGTCGGGCAGCTCCAGCCGGACACCGCCGAGAATACTCTCCTCCACGCGCGAGGTCAGCTCGACCGTCTTTCCGGTCAGTGACTCGATGCGGGCGCGAAGCTTCTCCTGAAGCTCCGGCTTCATCGGGACGGCCGTGACCGCGCAGACCTCCATGATGCCGTGATCGGCATGATGGCGGCGGCGGTATTCGCGCGCGCAGCCGGGAAGCTCCCGCAGCGTGCCGTTGTCGCACAGCAGCTTCATAAAGCTCAGCACATACGGATGCACCGCCGCGCCGAACGCCTCCTCCAGAAGCCCGCGCCGTTCCTCCTTGGGGATGGACGGCGTACAGAGCAGGCGCATATAGTCGGGATTCGCATCAAAAACGGTCATGACGCCGCTCACATCCTGCAAGATCGCGTCGTCGAGCTGTTCGCTCCTTGCAAGGTCGTACAGCGCGCCGCCGTAGGTTTTGGCCGTGCGCGTCATGATGCGTCCCCCAGCTCCTCGATGAACTGCTCAATGAGCTGTTCATGGTCGGCTGCGTCGATCTCCTTGCGGACGACCTTGGACGCAAGATCGACGGCGAGAACGGAGATCTCGCTCTTCATTTCGTTTGCAGCCTGCTTTTTCTCCTGTGCAATGTCCTTCTCGGCCTTTTCACGGATCGCGGCGGCCTCCTCCTTCGCGTCGGAGATCAACGCCTCGCTCTGCTCGCGCGCATTCTTCATGGCGCGGGTCGTGATGGCGTCGGCTTCCTCCTTCGCGGTCAGAAGATGCTGCTCATAGCTGGTCTTGGCGTTCGCAGCGTCCTCGCGGGCCTTCTCGGCCTCGTCATAAACGCCGTCCACCTCAGCCTGCCGCTTGGCAATGATCTCCTTGATGGGCTTGAAAAGGAATTTCTTGAACAGGAATATCTGGAGCAGCAGATTGCAGATCTGCGCAATGGTCGTCCACGGCGCAAGCTCCACGAGGGACTGAAAATCCATGCTGCAGTCCTCCTTCCGATTGGGTTAGATATGCGCTTACAGAAGCTTCGTGAACAGGCCCGGTGCAACGAAGATCAGAAGCAGACCAATGACGAAGCCGTAAATACCGGTCGTCTCCGCGCAGGCGATGCCAAGGAACATGGTCGAAGTGAGTTCGCCCTTCATTTCCGGCTGACGGGACATAGCCTCGATTGCCTTACCGGCAATGTAGCCTTCGCCGATGCCGGGGCCGAAGCCGGAGATCATCGCAATGCCGGCGCCGATGGCGCAGCCCATGAGAATCAAAGCCTTTGCAAGTTCCATGTGTTTTTTCCTCCTGTGAAATACGTTTTGATTTACCTTTTTTACATTTATTTTCTTATTCCGTAGCCGATTTGATGAAGATCATCGTCAGCATGCAGAATATAAATGCCTGCATCGCGCTGGAGAACCAGTCGAAGTAGAGCGACAGCACCGCCGGAATTCCGACGGCCAGAAACGGGATATTCCCGAGCAGCGTCCCGAGGAAGCCCGGGAGCCAGCCGAAGAGCGCATGGTTTGCGAGGATCAGCGCCGCGTAGACCAGCGAGCTGATGACCATGCCGGAGAGGACGTTTCCGAAATGACGGAAGGACATCGAGATCGGCTTGAACACCTCGCCGAGGAGGTTGAACGGCGCCATCACGAACACCGGCTCGCAGAAGCCCTTGAGGTAACCGAAGAAGCCGTTGGTCTTGATCTTATAATAGGTAATGAGGATGAAAACGATCAGCGCCCATCCCAGCAGCACCGACACGTCCGCCGTCGGCGCCCAGAAGCCCAGAAGCGAGGCAAGGCTCGAGCCGAGCGACAGCGCAAAGATCGCGGAGATGAACGGCACCATCTGCATCCACTGCTCGCCCATGTTGCTGCGGACGAAATTCTCAGCGACCATGACGATCTTCTCCGCGACAGCCTGCCGCTTGGAGATGTTCCGCACCTTCAGATCATGCGTCAGCCAGATACACAGCAGATTGATCACAAGCATGGCGCCCCAGGTAACGGTCATGCTGGCCGTTATGGGGATCCCGCCAAGGATCGGAATGGTGAAATATACCGGAGCGCCGTGGATATCAACATTCATTCAAATCATTCCCCCTTTTCCCCGGACTGCTTCGCCGCGCGCTTTGCCCGCGCGGTGACGATGGAGCGGCGCAGCATCAGCACCGGCTGCGGCACCAGAAACGGAACCAGCGCGGCGACATAATGGAAGCACGGTGCGACGACGCCCACCACAACAGCGGCGACCATCAGCAGCATCCGCGCAAAATAGGACGAACGCAGGCGTTTCTGCGCCAGAGCCTTTTCCTCTCCCTCGCTGTCGGCCACCTTCTGGACGCGCAGCGCCAGCAGGAAGATGCTCAGCCACGCGAACACGCTGCCCCAGAGCGCGCCAAGCGGCACTGTATAATCAAATTTGTTCAGAAGCGCAAACACCGCGCAGATCAGCGCGTCACCGATGAGAAGTCCTCCGGCGACGAATCGAAGCTCCGTGCGGATCGATGGCTCAAGCTTCATAATCCACCTCGATCAGATATGTTCGTTGAAGGAGACGCCTTTTTTTGCGCTTCCCTCGTCCTTTTTCATCAGAAGCCGCTGCACGGTGCTCCATGTGCTCACGGCCGCCGTCACAAGCCCGATCAGGATCGCCGCGACCATGGTCCACATGCCCCAGCCGAGCTTTGTCTGCGCAAGATGCGCAAGCCAGATCAGCACGAGCGGCGGCGTGATCATGCCGAAGCCAAGCTGGCCGACCAGCGCAATACCCTGCATGATCTGATTCAGCGATTTCATGAAAAGCCTCCCGTCAGCCGCCGGATGTAAAAAACCTAACGGAGCAATAGTATCATAAAAATGCAAGCTTTACAATACACAAATCTGTAAAAGTGTCTGTTTTCCTGTCGGAAAAAGCGGGTGGAAAAGCGTATGGTTCTATGGTAAAATAAAAGAGGAAACAGGATTTCCGCCATATTCCACAAATGTAATTATGCGGAGCATTCCGAAAAATATCCATCTGCGGAGGCGAAATGGCATGGAGGAAAGCTTCAGCGGCTACTGCCGCGCCATCGACGCCGCCCGGCTCGTTTTGTGCGAGGGATCCGGCGGCGAATGGGACATCGACTGCAACTTTGAAAACTGCGACTATGCGCACAGCTGCCCGATCGGGCGGCAGATCGCCGCGCTTCTGGAACGGGAAGGAGGAACACCCGCATGACGCTGGAGGAAAAGCTTGTCCAGCGCCTGCGCCAGCAGGCACAGAGTGCCGCCGCACTCGGGATCCCGGAGCCGAAGCGGCTTTTTCAGGCTGCGGAGCGCTTTGGCGCCGCGGAGGCACTGTCCGGCCTTTTCAGCCGGGGACGTCTGTCGGACTGCTTCGACGCGCTGGCTGACGCAGGACATCTGGAGCTTTCGCCGGAGGCGCTGGTCGTCTCGAAGGAATTCGGCCCGCTCTTTTCCGACGAGGAGGCCGACTTCTGCCTGCAGGCCCTGCTTCAGGCAGGCTTCTACGGATAAAAGCAGCGCCGTACACTTCCGTGTACGGCGCTCGGTCTGTCAAAAACCTCGTAGAGTTCCGCCGCGCACGGCGGAATAAATTTTGATTCGTTTTGTCCGGGAGCGTGTATCTCGGACAAAACACTTTACGTCCTGCAAGTGTGGAATTTGTGTGCCTGCGGCACACAAATTATGCGCGCAGCAGGATGCAAGCCCCTTCAAACGGGAAACCAACAACGTGTTTCCCGTTTGAGAGCATGTCAAAAACACTTTTTTGACATGCTCAGCGCCGTACACTTCCGTGTACGGCGCTGTCTTTCTATTTATTGGAGTGCCTGATCCATCAGCGTCACGTCCACGTCATAATAGTGTCCGTCACGGTAGATGGTCAGCGTCAGCTGATCTCCGGCGGAATACTGATTCTTGATGGTATTCAGCTCATCGATCGTGGAGACGGCCGTTCCGTTGACGGCGGTCAGAATATCATTCTGACGGATGCCCTTGAGGTAGGCGTCGCTCGTTTCGGAAACATAGGTGATATAAATGCCCTTCGGCAGGCGGTAATAGAGCCGCGCGTATTCCGGCATGGATTCGCCGTTGAGTCCGATGGCCGGACGTCCGGCGACATAGCCGTTTTCGATCAGCTCGTCAATGATCGGCTTGGCGACCGAGACCGGGATCGCAAAGCCGAGTCCCTCGACGGAGGCATTGGAATAGTAGGAGCTCATTTTCATCGTATTGATCCCGATGACCTGCCCGTAGCAGTTGATGAGCGGCCCGCCGGAGTTGCCGTTGTTCAGCGCGGCGTTGGTCTGGATCAGGGTCATTTTCCGATCCTCGACCGTGAGGTCGCGGTTGATGGCGGAGACGATGCCGTTGGTCATGGTGCCGCGCAGCTGGATGCCGAGCGGATCGCCGATAGCGACGACCGAATCGCCCACGCGAAGTGCGTCTGAATCGCCGAACTCCGCTGCCGTCAGGCCCTCCGCCTCGATCTTCAAAACGGCCAGATCGCTGATGGCGTCGCTTCCGATCAGCTCCGCTGTGTACTGCGTATCGTCATAGGTCAGCACCGCCAGCTGATACGCGCCCTCGATCACATGATGGTTGGTGATGATATAGCCGTTTTCCGACATGATGATGCCCGTGCCGGTCGCCGTCCCGCTCCTGAGCGTGCTGACGATGGATACGACGCTGGGATTCATCTTCTGGTAGATCTCCTGGAGGCTCAGCGCGTCCTTCTCCTCGCTCACGACGGTTTCCGCACCCTGCTGCGGGGGCTGCACATTCAGCACCTCCGCGGCCTTCTGCGTCTCGTCCTCGTCAGCCGCCTGCACCGGATCGTCCTCGGACGGCGTATCCGCCTCCGCGGGCGTTTCCGACGGCGCTTCCGCCTCCGGCTGCGCTTCCGTATCGCCGGACTGCGCCTGTGTTTCCTGCCGCAGGCCCTTCGGCTGAACGGAGAGGTAGAAGCCGTTTGCGCCGCGCTCCAGATGAATATCCAGCGCCTGCGCCATCCGCGCGACGCCGAGCGCCGTGCAGCCCAGCAGCAGCACGATCAGAATGATCGCCACAACGTTGTTGTGCTTCTTCGAGCGCCTCGGCCTTCCCATCGGCGTGCAGCGGCGCTGTCGGTAATACTCCTGCGCCGGGTCCTGCTGCGGATATGTGGAACTGTCATCATAAAGGCCGGAACGGTCGTTATCCTCAAAGCTCATTATGACACCTTCTTTGCATCTGTCATTTTCCCCTTTGGAGCGCTTTTCGCTCCGTATATGCTACAGTATACCCGCCATTCCGGCAGGAATGTTGAATATTTCGTAAATTCCGTGCTCAGTGCGCCGCCGGGATCGTAAATTCGAAGGAGGTCAGCCCGTTCTGGCTGGTCGCCCAGATATCGCCGCCGTGCGCGCCGACGATGGCCTTTGCGATATACAGCCCGAGGCCCCAGCCCTCGCGGTCTGCCGAGCGGCTCTTATCCGCCTTGTGGAAGCGGTCGAACAGCAGCGGCAGCTCCTCCGGGTCGATGGTCGGGCCGGTGTTCTGCACCGCGACATGCGCCTTCGCGCCGTCGGGATACAGCCGCAGCGTCAGCTGTCCGCCCTCCGGGCAGAACTTGATGGCGTTGTCCACCAGATTGTAGACAACCTGTGTGATCGAATCGCGCTCCGCTCTTGTCCAGAGCGCCCGATCCGGCAGATCCACATTGACCTGAAGCTTCTTGGCGTTGATCTTCTGCTCGAACGCAATGAGCACGTCACCCAGCACGTCGCTGAGGTCGAAGCGGATCTTGCGCGACTCGTCCACGCCCTGCGCCTGAAGCCGGGAGATGTCCAGCATATTGCGGACAAGCCGCGACAGCCTGCGCACCTCGCTGGAAACGATCTGCATATAATGCTTCTGCTTTTCGGGCGGGATCGTCCCGTCGAGCATTCCGTCGATATAACCGCCGATCGTCGTCATCGGCGTTTTCAGCTCGTGGGAGACGTTCGCAACAAACTCCTGACGGCGCTGCTCCGATTTTTCAAGGCTCACCGCCATCGAATTGAACGCCTGCGCAAGGTCGGCGATCTCCTCGGCGCTCTTCGCCGAGATCTGTACGCGCGTGCCGAGGTCTCCGTGGCCGAACCTCCGGGCCGCCTCCGCCATCTGGTGCAGCGGACGAACCTGCGAACGCGAAAGGAACGAGGTCGCAATCAGCGCCAGCACCAGCACGAAGATGGCCGCGTAGACGAACAGCACCGTGCTGCGCGACATGAACGAGGAGACCTGCCGCATCGGCGCGGACACGACGACGAAGCCGATCAGCTCGTCGGTAGAGTCGGAAACGATGGTCGAACCGGCGACGTAGCGCTTCTCGCTTGCGTAGATGTTCTGAAGAATGCCCGACTGAAACGCCCGACCGCCTTCGCGCACCTGATCGCAGAATTCCACGTCCAGATGCTGTCCGATGTGGCCGCAGGTGAACTGCTCGCACGAGCACAGCAGCACCCGGCCGTTTTCGTCGCAGATCAGTGCCTCCGCGTCGCCGATCCGGGAGATGAACGAAAGGCTCATCAGGAAGCCCCAGTTGTCCTCCAGTTCGCCTGCGGAGTTATACGCCCGGGCGAGATTCGCCACGGCGTCCGCGTCCGCAAGCAGCGTCTGTTCCTTTTCATCCTCCACATACGAGCGCATCAGGAACCAGAAGGATACGCCGGTCACGAGCATACAGACCAGCAGCAGCCCGGCGATCAGCGCATACTGCCGGCTGAACGTTGTTTTCATGCTTACACGACCTCGAATTTATAGCCGACGCCCCAGACGGTTTTCAGCGACCACTGCGTGGAAACGCCCTCGAGCTTTTCCCGCAGGCGCTTGATGTGAACGTCCACCGTGCGGCTGTCGCCGAAATAATCAAAGCCCCACACCTCGTCGAGCAGCTGATTGCGGGTATAGACGCGGTTGGGAGACGATGCCAGATGGTACAGAAGCTCCATCTCCTTCGGCGGCGTTTCCACGCGCTTGCCGTCCACGATCAGCTCAAAGGCATCCAGATCGATGATGAGCTTGTCGAACACCAGACGGCGCTTTTTCTCCTTGCTGCCCTCGCCCTCCGACGTGCGGCGCAGGACGGCTTCGACGCGGGCAAGGACCTCCTTCATTTCAAAGGGCTTCGTGATGTAGTCGTCGGCACCCTGCTTGAGGCCGGTGACCTTATCGGTCGTCTCGCCCTTCGCCGTGAGCATGATGACCGGTGTCTTGGAGTCCTGCCGGATGGTGCGCAGAACGCCCCAGCCGTCCATCACCGGCAGCATGATATCGAGCAGCACCAGGTCCGGCTGGAACTTCCGGAACTGGTCGATGCCCTCGCCGCCGTCGTTGGCGATCACGGTCTGATAGCCCTCGTTGTTGAGATAGAGCTGCAAAAGCTCGGAAATATTGTGGTCATCCTCGACGATCAGGATCTTTTTTGCCATCGTACATTCTCCTTCTCTTCTATCGTTTCCGCGCGGAGCCGCCGCTCCTTCTCCCCTTCGGGAGCCGCGCCGGCTGCCGGGGGATATGCCGTGCCCGCAAAGCGCTCCGCCCGGAAAAGCATATGTATCCCTGTCAACTGTCGTTATTATAATCCATCCTCCGGCCGATGCGTGAACATTTTGTAAAAAGACGGATTTTCCGGCAGGGAATCATTTTTCCGCTTCCAAATTCCCGTTTTTGTGCTATGATATACATGCAATCAAAATTCGGATCAATGACAGGAGATACGTCATGGAATATACCCCAAGGATCAATGACAATGCGCTGGCCGCCCGGGCCGCCGCAGCCGGCAGCATGGTGCTGCTGAAAAACGTCCGCAGCACGCTCCCGCTGACGGCGGAGCGTGCGGAGCCGCTGCCCATCGCCGTGTTCGGCGTGGGGCAGATCTATACCGTCTGCTGCACCGAGGCCATGCAGCCGTGGCGCAGAGTCTGCGTTCTCGACGCGCTGGCCGCAAGTGAGCGCGTAAAGCCGGACGGCCTTCTGGCGCACAAATACCGCAGCTGGTGTCTGGAGCACCCGGCAGGCGACGAGCTTCCGCTTTCCTCGCTCAGCATGGACGAGCTGGCGGAGCACAGCGCGGCGGCAGTCGCCGTCATCACGCGCACGCCCGAGGACTACCGTCCGCAGCTCACCCGGCAGGAGCAGGATATGCTTCGCACGATCTGCGCCGCCTTCCCGCGCACCGTTCTGGTGCTCAATACGCCGGGCTATATGGAGCTTGGCGAGTTCGCACAGCTGCTTCCCGCGATCGTGTTCATGGGCATCGCCGGGCAGGAGGGCGGTCACGCGCTAACAGACCTTCTGACGGGCCGCGTCATGCCCTCCGGCCGTCTGGCGCACAGCTGGCCGGAAACGCTGGCCGAGTTCGACGAGGCCGCGCAGGCTCTTGACTGCTTCAACGGCTACCGCTGGTTCGATTCCTTCGACCGTCCCGTTCTCTACCCCTTCGGCTACGGCCTCGGCTACGGCAAGTCGGAGCTTGTCTCCGTCTCGATGGGCCTTGACGGCTGCGACGTGGTCGTGACCGCAGAGGTTCTCAACTCCGGCGAAAAATATCCGGTGCAGGAGGTCGTTCAGGTCTATTACTCCAACCCGGATTCCGAGCACACCGGCGCGATCAGCTGCCTCGACTGCTTCCAGAAAACGCGCCCGCTCGACCCGGGCGAACGGCAGCTGCTGACGCTCCGCTTCCCGGTGACGGAAATGGCCGTTTTCCGTGAGAGCGCCTCCGCCTTCGTGCTGGAGGAGGGCTATTATGATATCCACGTCGGCACAAGCAGCCGCAGCACCTACATCGCCGGCTCCATCCGCCTGACCCGGAGCGCCGTCGTGCAGGCCATCGCTCCGATGCAGATGCCCGCCTGCAAAGATCGTGTGCGCTCCGGCGCGGGCTTCACTTATCCGGAGAAGCAGGAGGAGCTTTCCGCGGCGCGCCGCCGCGCCATCCGCTTCTCCGACCGCAACCTTCCCCGGCGCAGCCGCAGCCGCGGCAGGGAATTCACCGGCTGCCGCCCGGACGGCAAGGAGCATACCCTTTCCGACGTGATGCACGGCTGGTGCTCGCCGTTCCAGCTGATCGCCGCAATGGACGATCACAGCCTGCGCGAGCTGGTCTGCGGCTTCGGTGCAGCGGAGCCTGACGTTCCCGGCGCGGTCGGCGCTTCGCCCGCGATGGAGCGCTACGGCATTCCGAAGCTGGACATCGCCGCCGGAAGCGACGGCCTGCAATTGCAGCGCGAGATCCGCGATGAGGAGACGGACAAGGTCGTCCGCCGCCAGTACTGCACCGCGTTCCCGTCCGCAAGCCTGCTGGCCTGCTCGTTCGATCCGGAGCTGATCCGCTCCGTCGGCGCGGGCATCGGCCGCGAAATGGCGGAGTACGGCGTGGATCTCTGGCTGGCTCCCGGCGCAAACCTTCTGCGCACCCCGCGCCAGAGCGCGTTCAGCGAATGCTGGTCGGAGGATCCGGTCGTTTCCGGTCTGTGCGCCATGGCGCTTGCGCGCGGTGCGGAGAGCTACGGCGCGCCCGTCCTGCGCAGCATCGGTGCCTCGGAGGGCGAGCTTTCCCAGAGCGCGTTCCGCACGCTCTACGCGCTTCCGTTTGAGATCGCGTGCAGCGCCTATCCCGCCGTCCTGATCCCCGACCGGCCCGTGAGCGGCATGTTCCCGGGCGAGGACAGTCCGCTTGCCAGCTCCATGGTCGTCGATTGGAAGTTCGGCGGCATGTTCCTTGCCGACAATGAGCGCTACGATCAGGAGCCGACGCGCATCACGCTGGAAAAATCCGCGCTGCGGATCGTGAAGGTGCTCCGCAAGTCCAGAAAAGCCAAAAAGCTCTGAGATACGCTCCGGCAGTACATAAATAAGGACATAAGGCCCTCACCGGATATATCCGGTGAGGGCCTGCGTATCAAATTGCCGCACAGCGCAGTATCCTGCGATTTGGACAGACCAAAGCGGAGCGCCTTGCGGCGCTCCGCTTCTCTTCTTACGTTGACCTTTCTATCAGCCCAGCTTCTGCTCCAGCGCAGCCAGCTTCAGGCAGGTGCAGAACACATCCATTGCCTGCTCCAGCTCCTCAACGGGCGGCAGCGACGGCGCAATGCGGATGTTGGAATCCTGCGGGTCCTTTCCGTAGGGGAAGGTCGCACCCGCGCCGGTCATGACCACACCGGCCTCCTTGCACAGCGCCAGCGTGCGCTTCGCAAGGCCCGGAGCCGTATTGCAGGAGACGAAATAACCGCCCTTGGGGCGCTCCCACGAAGCAATGCCGAGCGGGGCGATCTGCTCGTCCAGATGGCGCAGGACGCACTCGAACTTCGGCTTCAGGAACGCCGCGTGCTTCTTCATCAGCTCCAGCGTGTGCTCCTTGTTTTTCAGATAGCGGACATGCCGCAGAGCGTTGACCTTATCATAGGAAATGGTCTGGATGGAGAGCAGCTTCTCCATATACTTCTGGTTGTCCACCGAGGTCGCCATGACCGAGAAGCCCGCGCCCGGCAGCGTGATCTTGGACGTGGACGCGAACTCAAAGACCATATCTGGATTGCCTGCCTCACGGCAGAGCGTCAGGATGTCCTCGAACGGCACGAAATTGCCGTCAAATTCATGGACGCAGTAGGCGTTGTCCCACATGATCGTGAAGTCCGGCGCGGCGGGCTTGAGCGCCGCCATCCGGTGAATGGTCTCGTCGGAATAGATGATGCCGTCGGGGTTCGAATACTTCGGCACGCACCAGATACCCTTGACTGCCGGGTCCTTGACCAGCTTCTCCACCATGTCCATATCGGGGCCGGTGGGCGTCATGGGAACGGTGATAAGTTCGAAGCCGAAGGACTCCGTGACCTTGAAGTGGCGGTCATAGCCCGGCGCCGGACAGAGCCACTTTACCGTGTCGAGCTTGCACCACGGCTTTTCCGAGTGCAGCAGGCCGTGCGTATAGGCCTTGGAAATGGTATCGTACATCAGTGTCAGGGACGCATTGCCGCCGATGAAGCATTCCTCCGGCCTGCATCCCAGCAGCTCCGCCCAGAATTCCTTTGCGCAGCGCAGGCCGGTCAGCTCGCCGTAGTTGCGGGCGTCCACGCCGTCCACGATGCAGTCCTCCGGCGTCGTCAGGACAGTCAGAATGTCGGAGACCATGTCCAGCTGTGCCTTGCCCGGCTTGCCGCGCGCCATGTTCAGCTTCAGATTTTTCTCCTTCAGCGCCTCAAATTCCGTCTTGACGGAGGCATATTCCTGTTTCAGTTCTTCCGTTGTGCGATCCTTATAAGCAGCGCTCATCTCTTTAGCAACCTTTCCACATTTCTTTTTCTTGCGGGTCTCTTTTATCAGTATACCATCCATCTGGAAAAAAGCAAGTATGAATAAATACCCGCCGCAAAATGCGGCGGGTATTTGTTGATTTTTCACAAAATCTTTGCGTGCTGGTAATTTACTTAGCAGCTTTCTCCGCCGTGCGGCCTTCCCAGTGGTTGACGCAGACAGCGCAGGAAGCGTCGCCGATGACGTTCAGGGAGGTACGGCCCATGTCGAACAGACGGTCAATGCCGTAGATCAGGCCAATGTAGGTCGGGTCGATGTTGACGGACTCGAGCACCATCGCCAGCATAATCATGCCGGCGCCGGAGGTACCGGCCGTGCCGATGGAGGCAAGGGTCGCGGTGACAACGATCATAATCATCTGGCTGAAGTTCAGATCCACGCCGATGCACTTGGCAAGGAACACAGCCGCAACGCACTGATAGATCGCGGTGCCGTCCATGTTGATCGTCGCGCCCAGCGGCAGGACGAAGGAGGAAATGTCGTTCTCAACACCCATCTCGTCGCAGCACTCCTTGGAGACCGGCAGAGAAGCGACGGAGGAGGTGGAGGTGAACGCAAAGATCGCGGCGGGAAGCACGCCCTTGAAGAACTTCAGCGGGCTCATCTTCGCAAACACCTTGACGGAGAGCGTGTAAACGAGCACGACATGAATGATGTAGCCGATGTATGCCGCCAGCAGAACCAGACCGAGATCGCCGAGGATCTTCGGACCCTGGTTGGAGACGACCCAGGTCATCAGGCAGAAAACGCCGATCGGGGAAACCGCCAGAATGAAGCTCATGACCTTCTGCGTGACCTCGTTGAAGGACATGACCACATTCGCGGCGGGCTTGCCCTTCTCGCCCGCGACCAGAATGCCGCAGCCGAAGAAGAGGGAGATCACAATGATCTGGAGCATGGAGGACTGCAGGAGCGGATCGATGAAGTTCGACGGGAAAATGCCCTTGATGGTGTCAACAATATTGGCAGTCTTTGCCTCATAGGCCGCATCCTCGGCCATTTCCAGAACGCGGAAGGAGCCCTTGAAGAGGTTGGCAACAACGAGGCCGATCACGCAGGCGATCGCGGTCGTGCAGAGGAAGTAGACAACGGTTTTCCAGCCGATCTTGCCGACCTTGCCGATGTCGCCCATGGAAATCACGCCGTCCATGATGGAAAGCAGAACCAGCGGTACAACAATGTACTTCAGGAGGTTGACGAAGATATCGCCGAAGGGCTTGATATAGGACGTTGCGATCTCATTTGCCCGGTCTACGCCAAGCACCGCCCACATGATTGCACCGACGACAATGCCGAGCACCATGCCGAGCAGGATCTTGAGGCCAAGACCCATTTTTTTCTTTTCTTTCATAATCCTTTCACCTCATAACTCTCTTTCCGGAAGTCTCTCACCGCATCCCGGTATACCTGATTATAACAGCAGCGTTAAGAAGTGTAAAGAAATATATCGGCTTCGTTAAAAATTTATACAGATTTTCAGAAATATTGCTTTCTGTTTTTGTTAAAATGACGAATGCTTTTTCACTCTACTGACTCATATCCGCAGAATCGGACGGCTGCGCGGGCCAGCTCCTCCGTCGGATCGACAAACGGCCCCTCCGCCGGGAGCGACTGCGCGACAATGGGCAGCTCCGTGCAGCCGAGGATAAAGTAGTCCGCGCCGCGTGCGTGCAGGCCCTCCAGCAGCTGCGCCCACCGCTCCGCCTCCGGCGCCAGCGGCTTCGACGCCTTGACCACATCGTAGATCAGGTGCATCAGGCAGTCCTTTTCCGCCTCGTCCGGGATCAGATAGCGGACGTTCTCCGCCTCCAGTGCCCGGGCATACAGTCCCGTAGCCAGCGTTCCGCGCGTGGCCAGCACGGCGGCGCACTTTCCCGGATGCTTCTGCGCACACGTCTTTGCCGTCGCGGCCAGCATACTGATAAACGGCGTCCCGGTCTTTTTCTGAAGCTCCGGCAGGAAATAATGCGCCGTATTGCAGGGCATGATGATGCAGCTCGCGCCGCATTTTTCGAGCTTTTCCAGCGAATCCGTCATCTGCGGCAGCGGACTTTCTCCGCCGGAGAGAATGGCGGCCGTGCGGTCGGGAATGCGCGGATTGTCGTCAATGTAGACCCGCACATGGTCTCCATCCTTTTCCGCCCTGGTCACGAGTACGATCTTCCGCAGCAGGTCCGCCGTCGCCAGCGGCCCCATGCCGCCAAGGATTCCGATGCTTTTTTCCATGCTTTCTCGCTCCTTTATCTTTAGGCAGCACCGCGCAATTGCGTCTTCGTGCTTGTCGAATTGTGCGGTGTTGCCTTTATTTTGTAATCAGCTCGTAGACGACCTTTACGGCCAGCAGGATCAGCACGATCACGACCGTTGGCCGCACGATCTTCGAGCCGTTCTTGATGGCAAGGCCGGAGCCGACATAGTGTCCCGCGATGGAGGTCACCGCGCCGATCAGGCCCAGCACCAGAAATACCTGTCCGCTCCGCAGAGAGGTCACAAATGCGCCGATGTTCGAGGACAGATTGACGAGCTTGACGTTGCCGCCCGCCGTCCGGACGTCCATCTTGGCCAGATTGCAGTAAATGAGCAGCAGGAACGTGCCCGTGCCCGGGCCGTAGAAGCCGTCATACGCGCCGACGACGAATGACGCCAGCCATACGATGGCGCACTGCTTTCTCCGGTCGATCTCGCCGCGCTCCTCCGGAAACTGCCGCTGCCGCAGCACCACGAACGCCACCACCGGCAGCACGATCAGCAGCAGATATTGCAGATAGACCTCGTCGATCATCAGCTGGATGCTCGTCCCAACAAAGGATCCGACCAGCGCCAGCGCGACCGACGGAATGCCCAGCTTCCAGTCGATGTAGCCGTTTTTGATGAAGCGCGCCGTGGAAACGGCGGTTCCAATGCCGGAGGAGACCTTGTTGGTGCCCAGCGCCATGTGCATCGGAACGCCCGCCAGCAGATACGTCGGCACGGAAATGATCCCGCCGCCGCCCGCGATCGCGTCCATAAAGGAGGCGAGGAACACGCCGACCGCCACGATCAGCGCCATTTTTACCGTCAGCACCATCTCAGAGCGCCCCTTCCATCATTTTATTCAGCACCCACGCCGCGCCGTTTTCCTCATTGGACGGCGCGATCCACTTTGCCTTCTCCCGCAGCCGCGGGTCGGCGTTGCGCATGGCGACCGCCGCACCCGCATAGGCCAGCATCGGCAGATCGTTGCAGCTGTCGCCCGCCGCCGCCACGTCCCCGCGCGCAACGCCGAGCATTTCCGCCAGTCTCGCAAGACCTTTCCCCTTGTCCACGCCCTTCGGCGTCAGCTCCAGATTGTCCGCCGCCGAGTCGCCGGACTCGCACGGAATGCCCTCAATGGCCTTCCAAGCCGCGTCGCGCTCCTCATGGGAAAGGAACACGGCAAAAATTTTCTCCACCGCGCCGTGCCCGCCCGCCGCATAATTCAGGTAGTCGTCCACCGGCGTATAGAAGCGCTCAAAATGCGGCGCCCAGACGTCGTCAAAGTGCTTGGCATACTGCCCTCTCCACTCCGGCTGGACGGCGATCCGATCGGCCGTAAACACCGACGCCAGCACATGAAAGCGTACCAGGCGGTCAACGAGCGCCTTGCTGATCTCCGGCGGGAAGCAATCCTCCGCAGCCACGCGGTTTTCGTGCAGATCCCAGATGCGCGCACCGCTGCTTGCGATCAGATAGCGCACCTCCGGCAGCGCCTCGATCACATCGACGCACTCCAGCCGGGTTCTTCCTGTGCAGAAGGCGACCTGAATGCCGCTCTCGATCGCTCTGCGCACGGCCTCCCGCGTCTGCTCCGTAATGGTTTTCCGGTCCGTCAGCAGCGTGCCGTCCAGATCGAATGCCGCAAGCCTCTTCTTCATATCCCATCCTCCGCAAAATTCGAATATTTTCTGCCTGTATTTTACCAGTAGGGCCATTCAAAATCAAGCTTGCCGCACTGCGCCGACCCCCGAAAAAATGCACAAAAGCAGCCCCGGCATGGTGTGTGGGATGCCGGAGCTGTTTTTGGGTTTGGCTTGCGCCGCGGGAAAAAATGTGTTATACTGTAAAGAGATTTTTTCGGATGACATTGCATCTCTTTTCTGTCCATACTATACAGCGTGCGGGCCGAAAAGTCACCCTACCATCCGTTTCCCGGGGTCAACTGAAAGGTGAGCCGCACTCTACCGGGAGTAGAAAAGCCTGATATATCAACACTTTTCAGAAGGAGGCCCTCTCTTGAAGGTCGATGAAGCCACACTGCGCAGAACCATCTCCAAAAACATTGCCGCCTACCGAAAGGCCCATAAGGACACACAGGCCGGGCTTGCCGAGAAGCTGAATTATTCCGACAAATCCGTCTCCAAATGGGAGCGCGGAGAGAGCGTCCCGGATATCTATATCCTGACGCAGATCGCCGACCTCTACGGCATCACGGTCAGCAATCTGATCGGCGAGGTCGAGCCGCCGAAGGCCTCCAAGCCGACGTACCACATGTTCATTCTCCTGCTGTCGGTCTCGCTGGTGTTCGCCATTGCTGCCGTCCTGTTCAGCGCCTTTCTCATTGCCGAGGTGCCCTTCCGCGCATGGCTGTTCTTTGTCTATGCCGTCCCTGTCTCCGCCATCGTCTGCATCGTTTTCACGAGCCTCTGGTGGGGTATCTGGCAGCAGGGCGTTTCCATCTCCGTGCTGATCTGGTCGCTGGGTGTCTGCCTCTACCTTTCGCTTCCGCTGCCGAATCTGTCGCTTCTGTTCATCGTCTGCGCCGCGCTTCAGATCCTGGTGCTCCTGTGGGAGCTGTTCCGGAAGTTCCGCAAAAAATAGCGTCTCTGCGCCTCCGCCCTCGGGCGGAGGCGCTTTTTGTCCTTTTTATTTGGAATAATCCTTGAATTCATGCAGAGGCTGTTGTATAATACCATATTATTATTTTTGAGAAAGGAGTTCGCCATATGAGCAAGCTCACCATCCCCGCCGGTTACCGGCCGCCGCTGTCTGTCTACGAATTGCAGCGTGCAATTGAATTCATCAAAAGCAA
>OIWM01000338.1_pt1 | contig 58274 bp, 36 predicted proteins | sample 1587451 | NCBI WGS metagenome assembly OIWM01 (sample SAMEA3888907, study PRJEB22519) | human gut metagenome | biome: human gut; feature: human-associated habitat; material: faeces | place: Denmark | collected 2011 | reverse complement strand
GGAATCGGCTAAAGTGCGATGGCGAAATTGGTTGTTTTTACAGTAGCGCTAACAGCTCGCGGCGGCGAAGCAGCGGCTCCTGGCGTTCCTGGCCCGCCGCGGCTACGTCTACGGCGGCACGACGCCGGCCGGCAACCCCCGGAAGTACTGGACGTACGGCTTCCTCAGGTGGCTCGACGGCATACACCCCGCCGACGACGGCGGCATCCGGGCGCTTGCGGCGCTGAGGAACGAGGTCGAGGCGGCCGACGAGACGAGGGAGGCCCTCCTCGCCGAGTACAGGGCCGCCGTCGCGGCGGGCCCCCTCTCGGCCGAGGTCGAGGCGCTCCAGTCGATCAAGGGGTGCGGGTTCGCGCTCGCCGCCGCCTTCGCGTCCGAGGTCGGCGACTTCTCGAGGTTCCGCTCCGGCAGGCAGGTGACGGCCTACTTCGGCCTCGCCCCGAAGCAGAGGTCGAGCGCGGACTCCGTGCGCCTCGGCGGGATCAGCGGGGCCGGCAACGCGCTCGTCAGGAAGCTGGCGGTCGAGGGGTCCTGGTGCTACGCCCAGGCCGGCCACCAGCCGAAGCTGATGCCCAAGGGCTCCGGCGTCCCCCTCGAGATAAGGATGCACGGGAGGAAGGGGTCCGAGCGCCTGCTCCGGCGACGCGAGGAGATGCTCGAGAGGGGCATGCCCCAGGCGAAGGCGAACGCCGCCACCGCCGCCGAGCTCGTGAGATGGCTGTGGGCCCTCGGCACGATGTGCCGGGAGGCCGGCGAATAGACATAGCCCCCGTCCCGGCGAGCCGGGCAGCCTTCGGGGACACCCCCGTTCTCGCTGTGCGCGCGGCGACCGCCGCATGCGCGAAGTCAGACTAGGGGAACCCCGCCGAAGGAGAGGATTGCGGGCCGCCGGAGCGGTATCCGCGGATATGAGACTGAGCCGAAGGCGTCGACGACATGCCGGGGGCGGACCGGGACGGGTTCAACGGCAGGCCCCGCCGACCGATTGCAAGCGGTCGGCGGGGCCATTGTGGCTCTTGACAGCGGATTGGGTCATATGAGCGAGCGGGCCGCATTTGTGACAAGGTGACGTGAAACGAAAGGGCGCTGACCTTCTGGTCGCGCCCTTGAAGTTGAACGTCAGATTGTCCAAATGCGGCCCGCGCAGCGTCGAGCAGTTACGGCGTTTGGTAAAACGCCGTAACTAACGTGCTCCGTACTGCTCGTAGTAGGCGTCGATGGCGGTCTTGAGCTCGTCGTCGATGACAACCTTGCCGTCGATCTCGTGGTTGTAGAGGGTCTCGACGACCTCAGCCATGGAGACGATGCTCGCGACGGGGAAACCGTACTTTGCCTCGATCTCCTTCTGAGCGGTGGTCACACCGCCCTTGCCGACCTCCATGCGGTTGAGGGACACGATCAGGCCCTTGATCTCGACATCGGCAGCAGCCTTGACCTTAGGATAGGTCTCGTCGATGGACTTACCGCTGGTGGTGACGTCCTCGACCATGACCACGCGGTCGCCGTCCTTGGGCTCATAACCCAGCAGGTTGCCCTTATCGGCACCGTGGTCCTTGGCCTCCTTGCGGTCGCAGCAGTACTTGACCTCCTTGCCGTACAGCTCGTGGTAGGCAATTGCGGTCACGACGGCCAGCGGAATACCCTTGTAGGCCGGTCCAAACAGCACATCAAAGTCGTCGCCAAAGTTATCGTGGATGGCCTGGGCGTAATACTCGCCCAGCTTCTTGAGCTGATAGCCCGTCACGTAAGCGCCGGCGTTCATAAAGAACGGGGACTGACGGCCGCTCTTGAGCGTAAAGCTGCCGAACTTAAGGACGTCGGACTCGACCATAAACTTGATGAACTCTTGCTTGTAAGCCTCCATGCGGGCTCCTCTCGTAATCGCGTACGTGCCTTCCAGTTTAGCGCAGGCGAAGCGTAGATGCGGGCGCGCTTTGGGGCCACGGCATTCTGTAAAGGCTTTGTCAGGGGGAATGGTTTTCCGAACAATGGGGTTGACATGTCAAACCCCCTCATCAAGAATACGGGCGGATTAAAAAGGGGTACGAGATACCCAAAGCGCGCTGCGCTCAGCCTTTAGGAGGTGTGCCATGGAAGGTAGTCCTAGTCGAAAAACCTGCATGTCGCCCTCGGCACGCCGCGAGGACTCCGCACACGCATAAACGCCACCGGCAGATCGCCAAAACCACCGCAAAGGCGCGCTGCACCCTTTGTGGGCTCAAGAGCTTGACGTGAGCGACATCTAGGTTTTTTGAAGCAAATACGACACGTACGCTAACTCCCCTCAACAAGGAGGACCCTATGCTGATGCTCAAAACCGTCACGGTACTCGAAGCCATCTCCAAGCGCCGCCGCACGGCGCGCCCTGCCGCTCATACCGGCCTGTCCAAGAACACCATATTCGCCGCCACCCATAGTGCCGAGGACGCCCTCGTACTGCTTGACGCCACGGCAAACGGCCTCACCGTCGAGCAGGCAACTGAGCGCCTGAACGCCGTCGGCCCCAACACCATCGAGGCAACGACCAAAACGCTCGCCCGCCGCATCGCCGACGCGTTCATCGATCCCTTCGCCGGCATCCTCGCCGCGCTCGCACTGGTCTCGCTCTACATCGACGTGCTCGCCGTGCCCGAACCGCAGCGCGACCCCTCCACGGTCATCGTCATCGGCATCATGCTGCTGGTATCGGGCGGCATGAAGTTTATCCAGGAAGCCCGCAGCGGCAATGCGGCAGAGGCCCTCAAGGACCTGGTCTCCAACACTTGCACCGCCCTGCGCGACGGCGAGCGCATCGAGATCCCCTTCGACGAGCTCGTCCCCGGCGATGTAATCCGCCTCTCTGCCGGCGATATGGTGCCGGCAGATGCCCGCATCATCACCGCGCGCGACCTGTTTGTGATCGAGTCCGCACTCACCGGCGAGAGCGAGGCCGTCGAGAAGACCGCCGCCGTCACCGTCGTCGAGGGTGCCGACGGCTCCGCATTGCCGCTCTCCGCCTGCAAGAACATCGTCTTTACCGGCACCTCCGTGCAAAACGGCGCCGCCATGGCGCTTGTCGTTGCCACCGGCTCGGACACCTACCTGGGCGGCATCGCCAAGATGCTCAACGGGCGCGGCGAAAAGAGCGCGTTTGACCGCGGCGTCTCGAGCGTCTCCATGTTGCTGGTGCGCCTGATGCTCGTTATGGCGCCGGCCGTCTTTGCCATCAACGCCGCCACCAAGGGCAACGTCATCGACGCGCTGCTGTTCGCCACGAGCGTGGCCGTGGGCATCACGCCGCAGATGCTTCCCGTCATCGTGACCACGAGCCTGTCGCAGGGCGCCAAGGACCTCGCCCGTCGCCAGGTTATCGTCAAGGAGCTGCCGGCGATTCAAAACCTCGGAGCGATGGACGTCCTGTGCTGCGACAAGACCGGCACCCTCACCGAAGACCGCATCGTGCTCGAGCGCTACCTCAACACCGATGGCAACGAGGACGCGCGCGTGCTGCGCCATGCGTTTTTGAACAGCTTCTTCCAGACCGGCCTCAAAAACCTTATCGACCTGGCCGTAATCGACCGTGCCGATGTGACGCCCTCGACCGTCGTGCCCGATTCTATGCTGGGCCAGAGTCTGCGCGCCCGCTATACCAAGGTCGACGAGGTTCCCTTCGATTTCTCGCGCCGTCGCCTGAGCGTAGTCGTCGCCGACGCCCAAGGCAAAACCCAGATGGTTACCAAGGGCGCTGCCGAGGAAATGCTCGAGATCTGCTCCTTTGTCGAAATCGATGGCATCGCTCAGCCGCTCACCGACGAGAAGCTCGCCCAGATTCGCAAGCAGATCGTCGGACTTAACGCTGAGGGCCTACGCGTAATTGCCGTGGCGCAGAAGACCAATCCGCGCTGCGTGGGCGAGTTTGGCATCGCCGACGAGTGCGACATGGTGCTGATGGGCTTTTTGGCCTTCCTCGATCCGCCCAAAGCAAGTGCCGCGGGCGCCGTCGCCACCCTCGAGGCCAAGGGCGTGGCGGTCAAGGTCCTAACCGGCGACAACGACCGCGTCGCCGCCACCGTCTGCGAGCAGATTGGTATCGATGCGAGCAACGTCTTGCTCGGCTCCGAGATCGATGCGCTCGATGACGCCGAACTTGCCGAGCGCGCCGAGAAAACCCACCTCTTCGCCAAGCTCTCGCCGCTGCAGAAGGCGCTCCTAGTTACGTGTAATGCGCGAGCTGCTCGGCCACACCGTGGGCTTTATGGGCGACGGCATCAACGACGCCGCCGCCATGCGTGCGAGCGATTGCGGCATCTCGGTCGATTCGGCCGTCGATATTGCCAAGGAATCCGCCGATATCATCTTGCTTCAGAAGGACCTGGGCGTGCTCGAGCGCGGCATCATCGAAGGCCGCCGCACTTACGGCAACCTGCTCAAGTACCTCAAGACCACGGTGAGCTCCAACTTTGGCAATGTGCCGTCCGTGACCGTCGCGAGCCTGTTCTTGCCGTTTTTGCCTATGAGCGCTCTGCAGCTGGTGCTGCTATCGCTCGTCTACGAGATCGTGTGCATCGCGCTGCCGTGGGACACCGTCGATGACGCCTGGACTGCCCGTCCGCGTGCTTGGGATGCCGCGTCCATCAAGGGCTTTATGCTCGAGCTGGGCCCCGTGAGTTCGCTGTTTGACATCGTGACTTTTGCCGTGCTCTTCTTTGTGGTGTGCCCTGCCACCGTAGGCGCAAGCTGGTCCGAGCTCGCCGGGACGGGCAACGTCGCGGGTATAGCGACCTTTGCTGCGCTCTTCCAAAGCGGCTGGTTTGTCGAGTCCATGTGGTTGCAGACACTCGTGGTCCACATGCTGCGCTCCCCGCGCCTGCCGAGCCCGCGCGACCACGCCGCGCCCGCGCTGTGCGCGCTCACCGTGCTAGGCCTGGCGCTTGTCACCTGGCTGCCGGCAAGCCCCATCGCCGATGCGCTCGGCCTCATGGCACTGCCCGCGAGCTTTTTCGCGCTGCTCATCGGCATCGTCACCGCCTACATCGCGCTCACTCAGCTGGCAAAGCGCCGCTACATTGCCCGCCATGGCGAGCTGCTGTAGCAAGCAAGCGGAAAACACCCTGCCAGCTGCCATTACCGCTACCACAGCTGCCGACGCCGCTGCCGTTGCCTCTGCCGCCGCCGCAGTCTATCCCCTCAGCAGTTGCGGTGAAATAGTTCCTGTTTAAGGTCCCGTGACTTTAATTTAGGGACTATTCCACCGCAACTTATTGGAGGATTAGCTAGTCCTTGGGTGTCCAGGACCAGAAGAAGTTGATAAGGGCCACACGTGAGGTGGTGCCGGTCTTTTTGTTGATCGAGGAAATGTGACGGTAGAGCGTGGAGCGCGAAAGGAAAAGCGTTGTGGCGATGTCCTGAACGCTCTGGTCCGAAACGACCAAGGCCGCAAGAATATCGCGCTCGCGCTCTGTAAGCTCAAAGGTGGCGACGAAGGCATCGAGGCGTTCATCGGACGTGAGCTCCGCTGCCTCCACGGGCTCGGGGTCGGAGCATGTGGGCGCAAGATCCCCACCAAGATCATCGGTGGCAGGCGCCAGCTCGTCCCGTATCACGGCGTCATCGGCTCGTTGCCCCAACTGTCCCAGCAGCGTAATCGCAATGCCCACAAACATCACGAGCGCCGCGCCGACCGCAGTCAGCACGTTTTGACTCGAGATGATCGCCACTGCCGGCGCCGTCACGAACATCGAGCACACGTTGTTGACGACGCGACCCATGCACGGCCAAAAATATGACCAGCGCGCATAAAGCGAGACGGCGGCATATTTTGTGGTAAAGAACACCACAAAGAAGCCTGAGCCCAGATAAAAGATGATCGTGGCAGCAAGCTCGTTGCCGCCATTGCCGTCGACGATGAGCACAAAGAACGAAAGCGTGGACAACATGGCGGCGCATGTCATGCCGATATTCATATACGAACGGCCGTGCAGGTCAAATAGGACGCCAGCGGCCAACGAGCTCACGACAAGCAGTAGGCGCGGCCAATCGCCCAAATCGACGGCTCCGACAGCATGCAAGGTCGTGAGGCCAGCGTTGAGAGCGGCGAATACGCCGGAAAGATACACCGTCGCCACGGTCAGGCGAACTACGGCGCGGCGGAATGCCGCCTTTGCCTTGGGATCGTCTTGCCACTTGGCGCCATATTCCAAAGCATCTACCGAAAGTCCGGCAACGCTGGGTTCAAAGTTGGGATCGGACTCGTCGCGCAGTTTGGCGCGTCGGGCACCGTGGAGCAACGCCACCTGCACGATCGCACAAACGACCAGAACAGCCTGCTGAGGAATACCGACAGGCATCACCATGTGGTTGAACACCTGTACCAGAACGCCCATGGCATAGGAAAGTGCTGCGGCGCGCGCCAAGCAGGGCGTCCGCGCAAAGCGTCGCGCAAAGTTTGCGTGGGCAGTCGATCCGCAGTAGCCCAGTGCGCAGCACGCCACCAAACCGCCGACGATTACCACCTCGACCTGAGCTGCCATAATCAACAGCAGCAATGCCGCCACCAGCAAAACGCCCGTGATGTCGCTCGTCGCGTCGATAGCATGGGGACGGCGATAGTACAGAACGGGACGCACAAAAAAGCCAATCACGCTCGCGCCGATGACAAGACTCTCATAAATAACGACCTCGTTCGGAGACACGAACTCGGCCATGCGCACATCAAAGAGATACTCGCACGCCAAAAACGTGAAGAAGAACAGCGCCAGGCATATAATCTCCCGAATGCCCCGACGCAAATATGCGGTTGTGTCTCCCATGCCCCTCATGGTTAACCCCCGGCCGCTCAATTGTCTGGAATTCCATTTTAATAAAGAACCAATCTCAATATCGAAGCCGAGCTCGAAATGCTGCAAATTTGACCCCAGCCGTTCACATCACGCCGCGATTTTGAGCCGCATGGACCAGAAGGGACACACGCGACCTCTAGCTCGGCAAGGAGTGTCTCCAACTACCACTCATTTAAGTACGTCCCCAATGAGTGCCCAATGACTACCCGCGGCAAGGAGTGTCCCTATGTGTCGGATGAAAAATGGGCCATATGTCCCAGTTGTGGAGACTCCTTGAGCCGTCTGGGTATCGCGAAGGATCGCGCACTCCCCCATCATCAAAAGTGACACACGCTACCTGTTGATGGGAGGCAGCCATGGGCTTCTTTGACAAGATGTTCGAGAAGAAAGAGTGCGCGATTTGCGGTACCGAGCTGGGACTTCTAGGTAAGACAAAAATCAATGAAGGCTACCTGTGCAAAGAGTGCGCCGGCAAGCTCTCCCCCTACTTCCACGGCTATCGCTCCAGCACCGCGGACGATATCCGCGAGCAACTCGCCTACCGCGAGGCCAATGCCGAACGCCTGGCCTCATTCAACCCTACGCGCACGCTTTCTGCCGGGCGCACCAATATTATGCTCGATGAGGACGCGGGCCTGCTGATCATCACTTCGCAGAGCCGCTGGCGCGACGCCAATCCCGACATCATCGAGTTCTCTCAGGTACTCGGCTGCGATATGGATATCGACGAGCAGCGCACCGAGATCTATCGCGAGACCAAGGACGGCGAGCGCGAGAGCTACAACCCGCCGCGCTACGACCTGGATTATGACTTTAATCTGACCACGTCAACACGCCGTACTTTACCGAGATCAACCTGCGCGTGAACGACTCCACCATCGATCAGCGCGGCTCCATCGAATATCGCGAGGCCAAGCGCCAGGCAACCGAAGTCCGCGATGCGCTGGCGCAGCTGCGCCAGGAGACGCGCGACAGCGTCGTGGCCGCCAAGGCCCCCAAGACCGCGGTGACCTGCCCCTTCTGCGGAGCCACCACCATTCCCGATGCCAGCGGGCGCTGCGAATACTGCGGCGGCGCCATCGGCGCATAGCCTCCGGCAGCGAAAGGACCGATCATGGCCTTCGAGAGCGTCAACTATCAATGCCCCGCGTGTGGCGGCCCCCTTCACTTTGCCAGTGCCGAGCAAAAGCTCGTCTGCGACTACTGCGATTCTCGTTTTGAAGTCGAAGAAGTCGAGGCCCTCTATCGCGAGCGCCAGGACAAGGCAGATGCCAAAGCCGATGCAGCAGCCGCAACGCCCAAGCCCGTCGCCGACGACGCGGTGCAGGAGCTCGCCCAAAACGCCGGCTACATCTGCTCGTCGTGCGGCGCCGAGCTCGTGTCCGACGGCACCGTCGCCGTCACCACCTGCCCGTACTGCGGCAACTCCGCCGTGGCGCCCGGCCAGCTCTCTGGCGACTTCTCGCCCGACCTGGTGATTCCGTTTAAGCTCGGGCGCGATGACGTCACGGCCGCACTCAAGGAACACTACAAGGGCAAGATCTTGCTGCCCAAGAGCTTTGTCACCGGCAACCACATCGACGAGGTCCAAGGTGTCTACGTGCCGTTTTGGCTCTACGGCGCCCGCGTTGACGGCGAAGTGCACTTTGACGCGACCAACGAGACCGTGACCGAGGAATCCGACCGCACCGTCACGACCACCGACCACTACGATGCCTATCGCAAGGGCAATATCTCGTTTAAGCGCGTGCCCGTCGACGGATCGTCCAAGATGCCCGACGGCCACATGGACGCCATCGAGCCGTTTGACTACGACGCACTGCGTCCGTTCTCGGTCGCATATATGCCCGGCTACATCGCCAACCGTTACGACGAGGACTGCGAGACCTGCAAGGCGCGCGCCGAGCGCCGCATGGAAGAAAGCACGATCTCGGCCCTGCGCGAGACCGTCGTCGATGAATACGACGATGCCACGGTCGAAAGCAAGCAGCTCGACTACACCTGGGAAGACAGCGACTACGCCCTGTTTCCCGTCTGGATGCTTTCCACCTCGTGGAACGGCAAGAGCTACCTGTTTGCCATGAACGGCCAGACCGGCCGCTTGGTCGGCGAGCTCCCCTGCTCCAAGCCCAAGCTCGCTATTGCCTCGGTGCTGTTCTTTGTGATCGGATTTATCCTCTCCCAGATCCTCTTTATGGGAGAGAACGCCTTCGATCCGGACTACCTCACCTTTGATATCGAGGGCATCCTCATCAACATCATCGCGCCGCTGATCATCGTGATTATCGGAGACGTGCTACTGGTAGGCCAGCTCAAGACGGCCAACGAAGCAACCCATGCCGATGAGTATTGTGGCGAGCTCGACCTGACCGAGAAGCACGACACCTTCAGCCACACCGAGACCACCGTTGTCATGAAAGACGACAAGGACGACTAAGCAATCCAACCAATACCACCCGGCCTTTGACGAGAAAGGAAGATCACCATGGGACTCTTGAAAGCTGGATTGGGAGCTGCCGGCGGCGTCATGGCCGACCAGTGGAAGGAATTTATCTACTGCGAATCGATGCCTGCTGACGTCTTGGCCTGCAAGGGCAGCAAACGTACCGGTGGCCGCAGCTCCAACACGCGCGGCGAGGACAACGTCATCTCCAACGGCTCGGTTATCGCCGTCAACGACGGACAAGGCATGCTCGTGGTGCAAAACGGCAAGATCATCGAAGTCGCGCTGGAGCCCGGTGAGTTTGTCTTCGATACCGGCAGCGAGCCGAGCGTCTTTAGCGGCAACCTGGGCGATTCCATCAAGGAGACCTTCGCCAATATCGGCAGCCGCTTTACCTTTGGCGGCGACGCGGGCAAGGACCAGCGCGTCTACTTCATCAACACCAAGGAGATCATCGGCAACAAGTACGGCACCGCCTCGCCCGTGCCCTTCCGCGTGGTCGATAACAACATTGGCCTGGACGTCGACATCTCCGTGCGCTGCAACGGCGAGTATTCGTACCGCATCACCAACCCGCTGCTGTTCTACACCAACGTATGCGGCAACGTGACCGATAGCTACACGCGCGACAAGATCGACAGCCAGCTTAAGTCCGAGCTGCTCACCGCCCTGCAGCCCGCCTTTGCCAAGATCTCGGAGATGGGCATCCGCTACAGCGCCATCCCCGGCCACACCACCGAGCTCGCCCGCGCGCTCAACGAGGTCCTCTCTGCCGACTGGCGCGACCTGCGTGGTGTCGAGATTGTGAGCTTTGGCGTTAACTCCATCGCCGCCTCGCAAGAAGACGAGCAGATGATCAAGGACCTGCAGAAGGCCGCGGTCATGCGCGATCCCACCATGGCAGCCGCCAACATTGCCAGCGCCCAGAGCGACGCAATGCGCGCGGCAGCCGCCAACCCCAACGGCGCGATGGCAGACTTTATGGGCATGGGCATGGCAGGTGGCATGGGCGGCATGAACGCTAGCCAGCTGTTCGCCGCCGGTCAGGCACAGCAGCAGGCTGCCCCGCAGCCGGCTCCGACTCCCGCACCGGCACCCACCGCCGCACCTGCGGCCGGCGCATGGACCTGCAGCTGCGGCGCCACCAACACCGGCAAGTTCTGCTCCGAGTGCGGTAGTCCCGCACCCGCCCCGGCACCGGCCAAGTGGTTCTGCCCCAACTGCGGCAGCGAAAACGGCGGCAAGTTCTGCAGCAACTGCGGAACGCCCCGGCCCTAGCCCCTCTATCTGGTAATTGGCGGGGGATCCGCCACCCCCGCATTTGCTTCTATGGGTTTCGTTCGATAAAGGAGGACACCATGAAGACAACGTTCAAAAAGTCCGTACTCGCATTTCTGACATGCGTCCTGGCGCTCGCCTTTGCCCTGACGGGCTGCAGCGGCGGCGGCAAAGACCCCAAGGCCAACTTCGTCGGCAGCTGGGAACTCTCGGGTGGAACCGTGGATGGCGAAGAGCTGACCGATGAGTACATGAAGATGCTCGAGGATTGGGGTGTCCACTGCGTCCTGATTCTCGATGAGGACGGTACAGGCGCCCTCGACCTGTTCCTTGAAGTCGTCGACCTTAAATGGGAGGCAAAGGACGCCACCACCGTAACCATCACCGCCGAAGATGAGTCGCACGACATGAAGCTCAAGGACGGCAAACTCATCCTCGAAGAAGATGACGGCAATCTTGTCTTTACCAAGTCCGACAAGGACCTGTCCGGTACGGTGAAGAAGGATCGCGAGGCGGCCGAGAAGGAAGAGGAGATCGATGAGGCCGTCGAAGACGACGATGTCCAGAACGTCGAAATCTCCCCCGCCGTCACCGTCGCCGATGACGATCTGTGCACCATCACCATCACCGAGAAGTTCAAGGACGACTGGGGCGACATCGGCTTTGTCGTCAACATCACCAACAAGAGCGACAAGGACCTGACCTTCTACGCTCCTTCCGGCAAGACCAACGTCAACGGCACCATGAAGGAACCCTGGTTCTCGGCTAACCTGATGCCCGGCACCAGCGCCACCGAGGAATTCACGTTCTCGAGCGGCGAGCTTGACAGTCTTGACAACCTGGTCAACACGACCATCGGCATCGACGCCTACCTGACCGATTCCTACGAGGACGTCGCCTCCTACAGCGCAACCATCGCGTAACGGCGGACACCGATAGCCGCGGATTGGCGGACACATCCGCGCACATGTCAGGCGGGGCCGCAGGAAATGATCCTGCGGCCCCGCCGCTTTTATGCCGATGCGTAACGAGCGTTAGCGCTCCATGTTGGGAACGATGCTGCCCTCCGTTACCGCGTGCACGGCCAAGCGCATGATGTTGTCGTAGCCGGTCTTATTGAGAATCTCCGAGATGCGGCGTTTGATGGTGCCCTCGCTCATAAACAGCTCGGCCGCGATCTCGCGGCGGCTCTTACCCTCGCAGGCAAGGCGCAAGATCGACAGCTCGACATCGTCGAGGGCCGCCGTGCCCGAGAAGATGCTCTCGGGCGGCTTGGGAAACGTGCAGTAACCCGCCAGCGTGGAGCGCATCACGGCGAATAGCTCGTCGATACCGACGTTCTTGTACACAAAGCTGTCGACGCCCGCCTCGCGCGCCTGGTCCACAAAGGTGATTTCGGGCATACCCGTCATGATAATGACGCGGCACTCGGACAGTTGTTCTTTAATGCGCGCCGCCGCCACGATGCCGTTGGAATCATGCTCGGTGCATACGTCCATCAGTATCATGTCCGGGCGCTCCTTGAGCGCGACACCCAAGGCCTCGGAAGCATCGGCAATGGCGGAAACAACGGTCATATCGGGCTGGTCTCCAACGGAGCGTGCCAGGCTCTCGCGCAGGATGGCCTGGTCTTCGACTATAAGGACGCGGATCATGAACTTCTCCTTTGGACCGTGGCGTTGGAGGCGAGCGGGATGGACACCGTAAGCGTGAAGGGCGGGGCGGTGTGGACTTCCAGGCTGCCGCCCAGATTCTGTGCGACATGCCTCATACCTGGGATACCCGTTCCCTCGCGATACGATACGGGTGCAGGCGCGCCGTCGTTAGAAACGGTCATCCGCGCAACAGCACCGTCTTCCGACGTCTCCTGCCACAGACGCACGTGGACCCGATGCGCCTGTGCATGCTTGGTGGCATTGGTCGAGGCCTCGCGGATAATCTGCAAAAATGCGGCGGCGACACGCGCGTCCTCAGGCAGCGCACCCTCAACATCGATCTGCACACTCACCAGGCCAAAGGCATGGACGATATCTCCCAGTTGCTCTGCCGGTTCGGTGTCGCCCCCGCTGCGCAGATCGGCAGCGATTGAGCGCAGCAGCGGGTCGATCTGCTCGAGTGACTCGTCATCCAGGCGCCCCTCCTCCAGATAACGATGGAGGATGGACAGGCGCTGCCCGATCACGTCGTGCACGCGAGCGCGCATACGCAGATAGGCCGCATTGTCAGCAACTTTTTTGACTTCTTCGATCTGGGCTTGGAGCTCTTGGCCCGCAAGCTCAAGCAGGTGGTTGGCTTGCGCCAGGCGATCATGAGCATGCGCATACTCTGTTACATCCAGGCCGATAATGCGCTCGAAGAGGCGGCCCGAAACCATAACGTCATCGTGCACAAACAAGCGAATCTCGGCGGGAGAAACCTCGACCACAACGCGCGCCTCACCAAAGCGGTCCAGATTAATCCGCACACGGTTCCTGCTGCTTTCGGGCATTTGCATGCTGAGTTTGCGCAGGTCGTTCCATGTACCGCTCATATCGCCTAGGTCGGTGGGCATATGAAGCTCCACCAGGTTTTTGCGCATGCAGCGGTTCATGAGCAGCGGACGGCCCCTCAGGTCCAGATACAGGATGCCCACGGGAATCACGTTGATGGTTTCGATCGTCGAGAACGCGGTGATATCCTCCTGGCGGTTGCGGACATCCATCAAGAGCGCCGCAATGGAGCGGAACAGGAAAAACGCTCCCTCTGCGATAAGGACCGTGGTCCACGCCGAGCCCATGGCAAGCACCACCGGCGGTGTCACGGCGGCAACGAGCAACAGTTCGGCCAGCATGACGGGGCGACGATAGTGCACCATAAGCACCACGCCGTAGGCAAAGATCACGGCATTGAGCCACAACGCTCTGCCCATTGCCCTGGCGCAAACGTCAAGCGGCGCCACCAGATATGAGCCAGACGACGCGAACAAGATGAGCGCCGAAATAACTAGGTGAAGCACAAGGCTCGCCTCGTAGGCACAAACCACCTTACGGTTATAGGACGAGCGGCGCGATGCGATGAGCGGGACGTGGATCGTCTGCAGACACGCAGCCAGGGCAAAGACAACATCGAGCGCAACGATTTGGGGAAGGATGAGCGAAATCTGCATCGTCATTCACCCGCCCGCGACATCAAGACGATCATGCGCAGCTGGCCGGACTCGCCCTCAAGGCGGTATGCCACGTTGCGCCCTTGCAGAGCGCTTTCGAGCTCTTGCGCGGCGGGCGTCTGCGAAAGATCTGCATCATCGTTGGAAAAAAGCGTGGCGCGCAGCTCGACACTGCATCGGTCATGGTCGCCCAAGTGATACATAAGCGCCGGATGGTCGGTGGTGTAGGCAAAAAACGCAAAGTCATACACGCAGTCGTACAGGGCGCTTACCGTACTGGCGTGCAGCGGGCGCCGTATGGCGATAATCGAGGCGCAATCGATATCGATGGTGCGCAGGTCGCTTGCGAGCTCGTTGGCAATGAGCTGAATGCGGTCGCGATCAAAACCGCTCTCCCCGTGCTGTGCCAACGTGAGCGACCCCTTGCGCTTGCAATAGGCGACGAGCATCTTGGCGCGCTGCAGCATGCGGTAACGCTCGTGCGAAGACGATTCATCGGTCAACGGCGGCAGCGAGCTCAGCAGGTCGTACATCCCTTCGAGCGCGCGGGCAAGCGCCTGGTCCACGTCTTGGACCAGCAAGGTCTCGGCCTCTTGGTCTGCCAGGTGCGTCTTAAGGTCGTAGTCGGCGGCGAGCAGCTCATTTTGACGCTGCAGCTCCATACGACGATGTGCCAGTTCACGGTTAAGCTCGTTGAGATCCGACACGTCTTGGGCAAGCAGGGCCGATCCGCCCAGCAGTGGAAAGGCACGGTGCATCACATCGGGATCGGACGCCACGGCAAAGGCATGGGCGCGGCTGTGCGCCTGGGTCCGCAACTCCTCGCGCACGCCTACCGGCATTGGCTTTGACACTGGCGTGGCATAGACTTCCTGCAGGTCGCGCGTTAGAACTTTGAGGTCAAGCGGCAAGGTGTCGAAAATGCCGGCGATGTCGTGATATGACGGAACGACACCGCAATCGAGACAGATTTCCATCGCCACCACGCACAAGACGCAATAGACGAGCGAGAAGTTGAGCCTCCATGCCCAGGGCACGCGCAACGCATATGAGATGGCAAAGAACGCGCCGCCCAGCAGCACGAGCGCCGCCGTGCCCGAAAAACGTTGGATGCGAAAGGACGAGGACCGGCCCACCAGGATAAAAAAGGCCACAAAGTTAAAGGCCGTCCACACGAGGACGGCGAAATAACCCCAGCCGTACGTGTAATCGTTGCTCCAGGTGTCGCTTGTACGGTCAAAGTGGAAGACCTGCTGGTGAAAATCGTTGGTGAGCACAAATCCGATAAGCAGGATGGCCACAATCCACAGCGCAGCGCAGTAGCGGCGACCCAGGCGGTGTTGCTCCAGACCCGCAAGGCGCAGACCACACAACTGGTAGAGCAGCGGAATGAGCGTCATGGGCACGTAGTACAGGTACCACAGCACGGTGGCATAGAACGGCGTGAACGACTTGTACTTGAGAATGACTTCGATCATCCACAGGGCGCAGATGGTGGCGATGGCAACAAGGCGGCAGCGCAGCACATAGTCCAAACAGCGCAGATAGACCGATACGCCCCAAATTGAAAATACAATTGCGGCGACAAGCAGCGGGAGAGAGCTCGAATGGACGAGCGCATCCACGACCTCTTCGGACACCTCGCTATAGGCGGGCGCGGCGTTAGAAAGTTTGGGGTCGAAGGCGAACAGTGCCGGCAAGACTGCCAAAAGCATGAGGAACAGCGCAGTGATGACACCGGCGATAGCAAAGACGCGGTGGCGGTACATCCGATGTGTTATGCCAACAAGGAATCGCGGCATGGCGAAGAGCCTGCCACCCCTGGGATCCGCCACGGGTGCGGATCGGGCGGCCGCGTGGCCGATATGTCGCTCGCAGGTACCCATAGTGCTTTTAGTGTACCGACAGATGGGTCGAAAAAGCGGGCCGCATGTCCCAAAATCCGCAGACGGCAAGGCGCCCGGCAGCCTCCCCCGTCTGGCACTTCCCGATATCCGCCCGCCCCAAACCACCGCAAAGGGGACAGGCACCTTTGTGGTGGTTTGGGGCGATGCGCTAGTCCACGGTGATGTCGAGATTTTTGCCGATGAGGCCTACGTAGCCGCCTTCGACTGCCTTGGGGCTGTCAGCATGGCAGAGGACCCACTTGTCGGCCTTCCAGTAGCAGTAGCTGTCACCGGCGGCAGGCATGTCGGCTGCAGCCTCGGGGCGCGGGCCGTTGGTGCCGGCGGGCAGCGCCACCATCACCTGGAAGCCGCCGTCGTCGACCATGCAGGGCGTGTAGTGGAGCGTGGTGTTGAAGACTTCGACGACCGTACCCGCCGGCACGCGGAACGCCTTGACGCACGCGGTGTCGAGCTTGCCGCCCTCGATCTCCCAACGATGCGCCACGAGCAGGATAAAGTCGCGTGCACCCAGGTTGAACTCGCTCGCGCGGTGATACTCCAGGCAGTTGAGTCGTGTATTGTGCCCGTTGCACCAGCCCAGCTGGAAGGGACGACCGCCAAACATGAGAAAGCCCAGTTTATCGACATCCTTGACGCCCTCGAGCTCCGGCGCGCTTGCTACGTACTTGCTGCCCTCGGGAATGGGCGTGGCTGAGAGCGCCTCGAGCACGGGCGACGTGAGCTCGGACGGAACGTCATCCCAAACGTTGCCATAGGATTTGAACTCGGGATCGTTGACAGAGTAGATATGCATGTTCACTCCTGTTCGCGAATGTGACTATACGAACATTCTAGAACAAACATGAGCGATTTTGAACGCTCATCCCGACCACTCAACAAAAAGGCGCCCCCGCATAAGCGAAGGCGCCCAAAGCGCGCGTTTTGGACGATAAAGCCCTTACGCCTGCTGATAGTGCAGGTGCTTCTCGTCGATATCGGCCAGGTCGCGGTCGAGATAACGGCGCGCGAGCCAGTTTGCCATGGGGAGGTTCTGGTCCAGGTAGTTACCGCACTCCTCGGGAGCGGCTCCGGGGACATCGCCCTCAAAGCCGGCGATAAACTCAAACAGCTCGCGCACGAGCGGCAGGATCTCCTCGCTCGTCACCTCGCCAAACACGACCAGGTAAAAGCCCGTGCGGCAGCCCATGGGGCCAAAGTAGACAATACGGCTCGACCACTCGTCATGATTGCGAAGGAACGTCGCGCCCAGGTGCTCGATGGTGTGGCACTCGGCCGTGTTCATGACCGGCTCCTTGTTGGGCGTGGTCAGGCGCAGGTCGAAGGTGGTGACGGCGGCGCCGGTCGCCGGATCGCGGTCGATGCGGCTCACATACACGCCGGGCTCAAGCAGCAGATGGTCAACGGAAAAGCTCGCGATGCGCTCCATAGCAGATCCTCTCGGTAGTCAATTTGGGACGGGGCTCTTTTAGCTGGTTCGAATGGTCGCACCAATCATACCAGTCAAAAAAGCCCCGTCCCAAAAAGACAACTTAGCCCAGGACGCGGGCCATACGCGTCTTGAACTCGGACAGGAAGCGCGGAGCATCCACGGTCAGTGCCACAAGCGCGCTCTTGTCCGGATCGGACAGGCGGCGCTCATCGCAGATGGTGCGACCGCGGTACTCGCCCAGCAGATCAACACGCAGGTTGCAGCCGAGCGCACCTACGAGCGTGGGGTCGATCGCCACGGCAACGGCCAGCGGATCGTGCAGCGCACAACCACCCAGGTAGGGTGCGTTCATCTCGTACGAGCCAATGTAGTGCTCGACCATGCTCGCAAATGCGCAGCCCGCCATGGTGCCCGAGCCCGTCCAGCCGGCAATGTCGCGGCGTGTGAGCACCACGCGATGCGTCACGTCCAGACCCACCATGGTGAGCTTACGGCCCGAGCGCAGCACCGCGTCGGCTGCCTCGGGGTCGCTCGCCATATTGGCCTCGGCGCCCGCGCTCACGTTGCCGGGCACGGTAAGGGCGCCGCCCATCACGACCACGCGGCCGATGGACATCATCGCTGCCGCATCGCGCTCCAGGGCGAGCGCCAGGTTGGAGAGCGGGCCAGTCGCCACGTAGACCAGATCGGGACCATAGGTGCGCGCGGCATCGATCAGATAATCGACCGCGGCGTTGCCGTCGGCCGAGGTCGCCCCCACCGGCTCGTAGGGCGACGCGGGCACGCTCGCGCCGCCGATGCCGTTCTTGCCGTGAATGAGCGCGGTGGACGCCGGCGGCGTATAGGGCTCAGTCGCCTGCAGAGGACGGTCGGCGCCCAGGTACACCGGCACCTCGGGACGACCCAGCAGATCGAGCACCGCCAGGCAATTGTGCGCCGATTGCTCGACGCGCACGTTACCAAAGCACGTGGTGATGCCCACGAGCTCCACCTCGGGGCTCGCGATGGCATAGGCCAGCGCCATCGCATCGTCCACACCCATATCCAGATCAAGGATCAGCTTCTTGATTGCCATTGTTCTACTCCGCTTCTCCGTCTTTATCGTTTAACCAAACCAATGTTCAACTTCGGTGCGCATGGGAATCGATTGCTGAGCGCCCAGGCGCGACACCGTCACTGCCGAGGCGCGAGCACCCGCGGCCATGCACTCAAAGAGCGGCAAGCCCTCTAGGCGAGCCGCCGCCAACGCGCCGATAAACGTATCGCCGGCAGCCGTGGTATCGACTACCGTGCTCGAAAGTGCCGGCATGCGCAGCAGCTCACCGCCATCGCCGAGCGTAACCGAGCCGGCGCCGCCCAGCGTGATGACCGCGGCGCCGGCGCCCTTAGCAAGCAGGGCATTGAGCGCGGCGGCGCAGCTCCCATCGTCCTTGGGCAGGATACCCGTTAGCACCTGACACTCGGTCTCGTTGGGACAGACCAGGTCGACCGCGGACCAGGCCTCCGCAGGCACATCGCAGGCAGGCGCCGGATTAAAGACTGTATAGAACCCGAGCTCGTGAGCGCAAACAAGCGCCTCGGCCGTCGCTGCAAGGTCACATTCACCCTGGGCGATAAAGACGCTTCCGGCAGCCGGGGCAATCTTGCTGGCGTCACTATCGAGTTCATCGGCCACCAGACGCCTCAGCGCGCGGGCAACGTCCTCGCCCGCAAGCGCATGGTTGGCGCCCGGCGACAGTACGATGCGGTTGTCTCCCTCGCAGCGAATGATGGTCGCCGTTCCCGTCTCCACATCATCGCGATGCACTACAAAGTCACAGTCCACGCCGGCGTCTTGGAGCCCCGCCACGAGCGACGCGCCGAACGCGTCGCGACCGACCGCGCCGATCATGTGCGTGCAAGCGCCCATACGCGCGGCAGCTACGGCCTGATTGGCGCCCTTGCCGCCGGCGTTGGTGATAAACCCGCTGCCGCCGACGGTCTCGCCCGCACGCGGTATGCGCTCGCACGCCACCGAAAGGTCCATGTTCATGCTGCCGAACACCGCAACGATGCCGCGATCTGCCATGGAAACCTCCTCATCTGCGGGCCTTATGCCCACCGCCAGCCGTCGATCGTGCACTCTCGCACCCCCTATAACTTTAGTTCACTTTGATGTGGACGCGCGCTTGAGCTTGCGCCAGCAGCAAGCATTCACAGGAGCAGGCAGCTACAATGAAGGCATGCTGATTATTCTCGTCATTGGATGATGTTTTATGGAACAACTCTCGCAATCGGGCTCGCGCGGTCGACGCCGCACGGGCAACGAGCCGGCGCCGCACGAACGCGTGAAGGGTGAACGCCGTGCCAACGAACCGCGACGCACCGCGAGCCCCCATCGTGCTTCTGCCAACAACGCGGGCCGCGCCAACACTCCCGCCGCGGAGCAAACGCCTGCTCGCCCCAAGTCCCGCTACATCCCTGCACTCGACGGTCTGCGTACGCTCGCCGTCGTCGCGGTGGTGCTCTATCACCTTAACCTCACGTGGGCTCAGGGCGGCCTGCTTGGCGTCACGATCTTCTTTGTGCTTTCGGGCTATCTGATCACGCGTTTGCTGCTCAACGAAGTCGCTAAGACCGGACGCATCGACCTCAAGAGCTTCTGGATTCGCCGCATCCGTCGCCTGGTCCCCGCCGTGGTGACCGTCGTGGTGGTGACCTGTGCTCTGTGCACCGTCTTCAACCACGTGATGCTCACCAAGATGCGCCCCGACATCCTGCCGTCGCTGTTGTTCTTCAACAACTGGTGGCAGATTGCCCAAAACGTCTCGTACTTCAATGCTCTGGGCGACCCCTCGCCGCTCACGCACTTTTGGTCGCTTGCCATCGAGGAACAGTTCTACCTGATTTGGCCGCCACTGCTGTTTGCCATGGTATCCATACATGTGAGCAAACCCAACACGCGCCGCGTGGTTCTAGGCCTTGCCGCGGTATCTGCCCTTGCCATGATGGTGCTTTACAACCCTGCCGCCGACCCCAGCCGCGTGTACTACGGCACCGACACCCGCGTGTTCTCGCTGCTGCTGGGTGCCTGGATGGCCTTTATCCCCGATCGCGACCTGGCGCCGGTTCGTCTCGCCCATCGTTTGGGGCTCAATCGCCTGGCTGGCGCCGCCAAGCACGGCAAGAACGCCGAGGGCAAGCCTGGCGAAAAGGCCGACGAATCAGCCGAGACCGCCCCGGCACAGCCGAGCGCCCCCGTGCGCTTTTGGTCCTCGCCCGCATCCATCGATGTATTGGGCGTCGTGGGTCTGGTTGGCCTTGCCGCCATGGTCGCGCTCACCAACGGCTACACCGCGTTTCAGTATCGCGGCGGCACGCTGTTATGCTCCATCCTCACGCTCATGGTCATCGCGGCCTGCGTGCAGCCCCAGGGAATGGTTGCTCGCGCGCTGTCCGCCGAGCCGCTCGTGTGGGTTGGCAAGCGCTCATACAGCATCTACCTGTGGCACTATCCGCTGCTGTTGCTTATGAACCCGGTCGCCAACATCAACGATACACCGTGGTGGCAGTACATTTTGCAGGTGCTGTTGGTGGTCGCCGTGGCCGAATGCTCATATCGCTTTATCGAGACGCCGTTTAGAAAGGGCGCCTTTGGGCGCACCGTATCCGAGTTCCGCGACGGCACCGCCACGCCCGCCAACTGGGTGCGCGCGCACGTCCCTGCCTGTGCAGCCTGCGCTGTCGTGTTGGTCGTTGCACTGGGCGGCCTGATCTTTGTGCCCGAGACGTCTGCGCTGAGCGGCGAGGGCGCCGAAGTTCTGAACAAGGAAGCCAAGAACGCCGCACCCACCGACCAGCAGGCGGCCGACGACACCGACAAGGACAACGACGGCTTTCCCGACGGCTCCTACGACCTGTTGATGATCGGTGACTCCGTGTCGCTGCGCGCCGTTGATTCCTTTGACGGCGTGTTCCCGCACAGCCATATCGATGCCGAAAAGGGCCGCCAGTTCGATGCGGGCCGTGCGACATTTGAGGGCTATCTTCAACAGAACCTTGCCGGCAAGATCGTGGTCTTTGCGCTGGGCACCAACGGCTTGGTAACCGACGACCAAATCGACGCCATCATGGCCGATGCAGGAGATAAGCGTATTGTGGTGTTTGTGAACACGCGCAGCCCGCAGCCGTGGGTTGGCTCTACCAACCAGGCCATCGCCAACGCCGCTACGCGCTACAAGAACGTACGCGTTATCGACTGGTACGGATACAGTGCCAACCGCAACGACCTGTTCGATGGCGATGGCACGCATCTATCGACCACTGGCGTGACTGAGTACCTCAACTTGATCCACGATGCCGTCAAGAAGGACCTGCCCGTGCATCCCGAGGAACACGTCAACGATCCGCAGCCGGCAGCCGTCAAGTCTGCCACCGACGCGCTCGTCAATGCACTCGCTCTCAAGCCGCACAAGCTGGGCACCGACAAGTAACCTGCAGCGCAAACTTCCCACATCCGGAGGGGGTGTCTGCCACGGCAGACGCCCCCTCCGGCAGTTAGGGACGTTCCTTATGTGCCGGTACCTAGGGACACTCCTGGCGCAGCCAATGAAGACCTCTACGGATGAATTCCAGGCCGCTCCGTCGCTCCAGACATCGTTTCCGCGCCTCGCGCCTGCCCCAAACAATCAAAACAAGCCCTTTTCGCCGCACCCTCAAAGGTCTGTGGGCAAAAAAGGGCAAATATGAGTACTGTTACCATTTTAGTAGCAGGCAAAACCACCCAAAATGACGTCCGAGCGACCCCTACAACCCCCTAAAGCAGCCAACCTGACTGGTTTAAGGCGTATTACAGCCAATTTTAATGAACATACTATAGGTTATGTTTATTATCCTCTTGGATGTAAATGCTATTCACTTAGCAACAGTACTCATATTTGGCATTTTTTGCCCACTGCCATATAGCTAACACCCTATAGCAGACAAAAACAGGCCGCAGCCCATCGCTGCGGCCTGTTCGGAAGCAAAAGAGGCGCTAAGCGCTGTAGCCCATCGCCTGCAGGACAAACATGACAACCGTGAGCACCGTAATCACGCCGATAGTCGCCCAAGTGAGCACGTTCCACACGCGGCCGTTGCGGTTGGCGCCCATAATGTGACGGTCGGCGGCGATAACCACCTGGAACACCAGAACCACGGGCAGTAGCACGCCATTGATGACCTGCGAGGTCATCATAATCTGGAACAGATCGACGCCGGGCATAAGCACCAGCACGGCAGAGATACCGATGATGGCCGTAATGATGCCGCGATAGACCGGGGCCTCGTCCCAGCTGCGGTCGGCACCGCGCTCCCAGCCAAATGCCTCGCAGATAGCGCTCGACGTAACGCCCGGCAGCACGCAGGCAGCCAAGAAGCTCGCCGCGACCAGGCCCGAGGCAAACAGTACCGTGGACCACTGACCCGCAATAGGCTCCAGCGCGCGGGCAGCATCGGCAGCATCGCTAATCTGAATGCCCGCCGGGAACAACACCGTACCGGTCGTGATGATAATAAAGCCGGCAATGACATCGGCAGCAAGCGAGCCGCTCACGGTATCGATGCGCTGCAGCACGATATCGTCCTCGCCCGCGTTCTTATCGACCACGTTGTTCTGCGCCAAGAAAATCATCCACGGCGCGATGGTGGTACCGATCGTTGCGACCACGAGCGACACGTAGCTGGGGTCATTTTGAATGTTAGGCACGACCAGGTCGACCGCGACCTCACCCCAGTTGGGGCCAGCCATAAACGCGGCGACAATATAGGTCACGAACACGCAACTCACCAGCAGCAGAATCTTCTCGATGCGCTGGAAACTACCCGACATGGTAAGCATCCACACCAGCAGCGCCACCAACGGCACCGAGATGCTCGCCGGCACGCCAAAGAGAGCAAGGCCGCTGGCGATGCCCGCAAACTCCGAAATGGTAACAGCCGTGTTGGCGATCAACAGCGCCGCCATAGCAAGTACACTCTTGCGCACGCCAAAGCGCTCGCGAATGAGCGATGCCAGGCCCTTGCCCGTCACGCAGCCGCAACGCGCCGCGGTCTCCTGCGTCACGATGAGCAGCACGGTCATGACAGGAAGCATCCAGAGCATCTTGTAGCCATAGCTGGCGCCCGCACTGGAATACGTTGCAATGCCGCCGGCGTCATTGCCCGAAAGCGCCGCCAGCAGACCAGGGCCCATAGCGCCAAAGATGGCCGCGATGGTCAACTTTTGCTTGGTGCCCGACTTTTGCTTGGTATTTTGCACGCGACCACCTAACCCATGACCGACATGGTGAGCAGCACCGCAGCGGCGCAGTACGCTACGCACGAGATCATGACGGCAATAACGTTCATGGCGGTGCCCGACGTGTTGAGGTCATGCTCGTCACGCCAGAACAGCACCATCAGGTAAATCACGGCGCTCATGTTGCCAACCAGGCAAATGATGGCAGCGATATTAAAGCACCCGGTAAAGAGTTGCTCCTCAAACATGGACGCATCGGGGAATGCAGCGGTGCGCACCAGCTGCGCGCACAGGTAGGTCACGAGCGAAAGGATCAGGCCCATACCCGTGCTCTGGAAGAAGAATCCCAGGTACGGTTTGGGCTCGTCGTCGTGGCCGTCGTACTCGAGGAAGTAGTTCTTGACGAACGACACCATGCGCGAGGCAGCAAGCAGCACGAGCGGCATGGCGCACATGGGGAACACCACCAGATGCGCGGAGCCGAGCGCCGTTCCCAGCACGGTCGCCATGATGCACGACGCGATGCCCCATACAACAACCCAGTACTGGCGATGCACGAACCAGCTGAGCACGTTCGTCGAGTCGTCCGACGCGCTATCGCCCGAGCCGACACCGGCGATCTGCAGGTCCTCCTGATGCTCCTCGGCGATAACGTCCATGGCGTCGTCGAAGGTTACGATACCCAGGATATGACGGTTCTCGTCGCAGACAGGGATGGCAACCAGGTCGTACTTGGTCATCTCGTCCGTCACGTCTTCCTGGTCCTCGTCGGGCGACACATAGACCAGGTCGCGATAGGCCAGCTGACCCAGCGTGGCGTCGCGGTCGGCTACGATCAGCGTGCGCAGCGAAAGCACGCCGGTCAGCATGCCGCTCGGATCCTCGGTATAGACGTAATAGACACTCTCGAAGTCCTCATCGAGTTTGCGAATCGCCTCGATGGCATCGCCGACCGTCGCCGTGGCGGGCAGCGAGACAAACTCCGAGGTCATGATGCGGCCGGCGGTGTTGTCCTCATAGCCCAGCAGGTTACGAATCGCCTTCTCCTCCTTGACGCCCATCAGGCGCAGGAGCTTCTCGGCCTTCTCGTAATCGAGCTCGTCGATCAGGTCGGCGGCGTCGTCCGGGTCCATCATGGCCAGCATCGACGATGCGTCCGTATCGGACAGGCCCTCGAGCATCTCGGTCATGAGCTCGTCATCATCGAACTCCGAGATGGCCTCGGCGGCCTGGGCGGTGTCGAGCTGCGCGAACACCTGCGCACGCAGGCGCGGGTCGAGCTGCTCGATGATGTCGGCAATGTCGGCAGGGTGCAGCTCGCCAAGCGTCTTGTGCGACACCGAGAGCTGGATGTTCTTAGTCGAGCGATCGAGCAGGTCCATGTAAGACCAGGCGATAATGTCCTCGCTGAGCGGCTTGCCCAGGTGCTTCATAAAGCCCTCGACGACATGCTCGAGTGTGGGGCTGATCGCGCGCAGCAGACCGCGGGCGCCAACTTCGGCACCCAGTAGGCGCAGCTGATTTTCGCCCGACATGGAAAACTTGATGTCGTTTACGCGCACGACCTTCATGCCCTGCGTGTCGACAATTTGCTTGTTAAGCACGTCGCGGGCGAGTAAGAGTTCGGTCGGCTGCAGGTACGAAAAACGGATTTCGGTGGCCGACGTCTTAAGGTGTACACCCGTCTCGTCGATACGGTCGACCCATTTGCGCCAACTGATCATAAACGGCGTCTTGCCGGGACCGCGGAACGCGAGCGACGTCACGTGTGGAAAAACTTCGCCGGTAGCAATGCCAAAATCGTTCACAACGCCGAGCTTTTCGCCATCGACGTCCAAGACCGGCAGTTTGAGCATCTCACTCAGATAATTCAATGGTGCTCCCCATCATAATTCCTCCGGACGCGGCCGCGCGTGCGGCGTCCGGGGGCTTCTGGATATGTATACGCATGCGCGGGCGGCACGCCGCTCGACGCTTACACCCCGTGCATGCGCAAAAAGCACCTGCATGGGGTCATCGACTGTATGGTCGAGGTTTGGATTTCACCTGTAACCTTTCTCTTGACCCTCATTAACCGCAGTAACTATAGCATCAGCATCGCCCTGCGGCATCGAATTTATGCGCTGCACATTGCAGGCATACCAAACGCTGACGCATCCGTGACATAGCCATTGGGGACGTTCTTAAACGACCACCCAATGACTACTCTGTGGTGTCGTCGTCCTCGGCAAGCTGGGGGAACACGGCGTCCTTGGGCATGGTGACCTTCGTCAGCGAGGTGAGCTTTTTGCTCAGCGACGTGTCCGTCTTGACCAGGTCGCTGAGCGTCACGATCTTGTAGCCGTCGGCAATGAGGCCGTCGATAATCTGCGGCAGCGCCTCGAGTGTCTGCTCAGCGCATTCGTCTCTATCGGTGAGCAGCACGATATTGCCCGGCGTCACCGAATCGAGCACCGTCGAGACTTGCTCGTCGGCACCGTTGAGCAGCCAGTCGCCCGAGTCGATATTCCACGAGACCACGGCGGAGACCAGGTCCATCGCATCAATCCAGTTTTGCTCGTCAAAGGCAGCGTAGGGAGCACGCAGTAGCATCGTCTTCACGCCGGTCGCCGACTTAATCGCATCGGTGCCTTTCGTGATCTGCTCGCGTACCGCCTCACGGTCCTGATCCTTGAGCGAATCGTCGCTGTAGCTGTTGGATCCGATCTCGCACCCGGCATCGACAATCGCCTTGGCCGTGGCAGGCGAGGCCTCGGCCGCATCGCCCGAAAGGAAAAACGTCGCGGTGACGCCCTTTTCCTTGAGCACCTGCAAGATCTGTTTGGTGGCGCCGCTCGGACCCTCGTCAAACGTCAGCGCCACGTACTTTTTGTTGCCCTTGGGCGCCACGCTGGCGCACGCAACAACGCAATCGGTGGCGGGCACAACCTCGCCGCGGTCTTGCGTCTTGCCCGACTGCTCACCAACCCACACCTCGGAGCGGCCCTGGACACCCCACGCCTGCACATACTCGATAGCGCCCGTGCCTTCGACCTTGAGCTTGGGCTCGATAACCGTAGCCTGAACCTCGTGCTTCTCGTAGATGTTACGGCCATCCTTGACCGTCACCTTCTCGCCGCCCTCAAGTTCGCGGCTATCCCATTTGCCCTGCTTCACGCGCTTGCCGTCGACCTTCACCGACAGCTTTTCGCCCCCATGGCGCTTGAGCACGCTGTCATCGACGGCCAGCAGGTCGCCTGCGTCGTAGGTGTCAGTCAACTCCTGGTCGTCGATGAGGTTTTGTAGCGTAGAGCCGACGCGCACTGCGGTCTTCTGGCCGTTGAGCTCCACGTCCACGCTGCGGTTGACGTAGCCCACGACGGCAGCGATAAACAGCACGAGTGCGCAACCCACGGCGATGAGCGCATAGGGCAGGCGAGACGAACGACGGGGTGTGCGGCTGTTGCCGATGCGAGCGCTGCGGTCGCTAAAGCCGCGGCTATGGTTGAGATACATCGCGCCGGGCTTACGGTGACGCTTGCGCTGACCGCTGGGCAGCTGCCCCAGGTCGCGGCGCGCCGTCGGACGCGCACCCGAACGCCCGTTTAAGTTGGATCCGTTTTGGCGCATATGCCCTCCCCCATAAACACAGCAAGCCGGAGCAACAGGTCTCCGGCTTGCCTCCCATCATTTGGTACGTCGCTATTTTGTAGCTTTTGACGAGCCTCCGCTCGCCTTTTGGTATTCGTCCTTAAAGGCCTTGAACATGCCGCGCGTCTTGCCGAGCTGCTTGCCCAGTGCGCGACTGCCCTTGTCCACGGCAACCGATCCCTTGTCGTCGAGCACCTTGGCGCCCTTTTTGACCTTGTCGCCCACCACGACGCTGGCCTCGGCGGCCTTGGCAGCCGCACCGCCCGAATACCCGAGCGACTTGACCTCGTCCGAGACGACCATCGCGCCGTTCTCATAGCCGCGCAGCATCGTCGGCGGCACCTGCGTGTCACCAACCAAAACACTCGAAGCAGCACCGGTGGTCACATAGAATGCCTGCACGATGCCCGAACGCGGCTTGAACTCCACATCCGAGCAATAGCCCACGACGTCGCCCGATTCCGTGCGCACGTCCATACCGACCCAGATGATGCAATCGTCCAGGTTGATGTCGAGGCGCTTGGCGGCGGCGGCATCGTACGTGTCCTTGACGTCGTCAACCGCGATGGCGCCCTCGTAGACGCCAATAGCATCGAGCGCCACAAATCGATCAGGGCGCTCGATCATGCCCGCGATATCGGACTGGCGGACCATAAAGCCGACCACGCGCGTACCGCCCGGGGTAAAGACCGGAAAGTGAATCTTTCCGAGCTTTTTAGGGCTGCGCGGCGTGCCGTCCTTTTTGGTGCGCTTGTCCTCGGTAGGCTTGCGATAGATCTTGGCGCCGACAAAATCCCCGGCGCGCATTATGCCTCGGTCGAGGGCTCCGCAGCCTCGGTATCAGCCTCGACGGCGTTCTCGACCACGACGTCGGCGGCAGGCGTCACGTTGCCGCCCGAAATGGCGTCGTTGAGCTGCTCGCGCAGCTGGTCCATGCGCTCGCGGGCCAGGTCGACCTTGGCGCGCAGGTCATCGGTCTTGGCGTCGACCATCGGGCCAAAGTCATTCACCGCAGCACGGGCCTCCTCGGCGCTGTGCTCGTAGGTGTCGCGCATATTGTCCCAGGCGTCGTTGGCGATATCGGCAGCCATGGCGCGGGTCTCGGCGCCCGAACGCGGGGCCAGAGCAACGCCGACAATAGCGCCGGCAGCGGCACCAAAAAGTGCGCCGGAGACAAAGCTGAAAGTCTTACCCATGATCATTCCTCTCCTGCGGGCACGTCGGTGCCCACCGTTTGAATGCTGTCCATTATACCCGCAGCGCATCACTTGCCGCTCCGCTCATCTGCGTACGGCAAAGGCGCAGGTACGTGATGGTGATAAACGCGTAGGCCTACTCCTGGGGCATAGCCGGCATGGCCACCGTGGCACCCGGGTCCTCGCCGGCGCCGTCCACGAGCGGCAGGCCGCCCTCATGCGCAGGTCCTGCCGGAACCGTCGCCGCACCGCCAAAGACGGCAGCGGAGGCCTCGTGGTTCTCGGCAACCGCACCCTCGGTATCAATCGCCACCTGGGGCTCATCGTCAAAGTCGGGGACGCCTTGGGGCTCGGTGGGAACGGGCTCGGCGGTCGCATCGGCAACGGGCTCGGCGTCGACCGGCACATCGCCCTCGTCAGCGCCCTCGTCCTCGGCAGTATCTTCGCCGTTCGCAGCGGCGACGGCCTCGTGAGGATCCTTGCCCTCGGCCTCGGCGCGCATGCCCAGTACCAGGTTGCGCAGGCCCGCGACCGTGCCTTCCACGTCAGGGGCAGGCTGGTCGGCGTGCAGATAGGCCCAGTCCATCATAAAGGTGGCCGAAGACAGCGCGCCGATGGCCAGCGCGTCGTCGGGGCACGAAAGCTCAACCTCAAAGACGCGCTCGTCGTGCTCGCTTACGCGCGTGCGGCCGCACGAGATGCTACCGGCAAGACCGGTCTCGTTCATGAGCTCAACCGTTACGTGCTCCAGCAAGTGGCAGAGCTCGGTCTGGCCCATGCAGTCCTGGAACTCGCGGCCGGAATCGCCCAGGCACAGGTGCTTGGCAATCGCCGGCACCAGGTAGTACACGCGCGCCGTGGCCTCGATATCCTCCGAGGTCATGAGCGGCATGCCGGGGTTCACCAGCACATGCGCGCAGATCTTGTCCTCGCTGACGGTGACCTTAAGGATGTTGAACAGACCTGCCATAACTCTCCCCTACTCTTCCTTGTCCTACTCGTCGCCGTCGTGCGGATTCGCGGAACCCGCACCCGACGTCGTCGGCTCGTCTACCGAAGACTCGGAATCCTTCTTATCGGTTTCGGCCGGAGCAATCACGCGAATGAGCGAGATGCGCTGGCCACGCATCGACTGCACCTTGAACTTGTACCCCGCGACCTCAAACACCTCTCCGATGTCGGGCACCGAGTCACAAAGCTCCAAAATCCAGCCGGCGATGGTCTCATAATCATCGCTTTCCTCAAGCGGCCAACCAAGCTCAATCGCGTCATCGCACGAAAAACGCCCATCAACGAGCCACTCGCGGCGCGAAAGGCGCGTGAGATACTTGTTGTCGGGGTCGAACTCGTCCTCGATCTCGCCGACGATCTCCTCGACGATGTCCTCGATGGTGATGATGCCGGCCGTGCCGCCGTACTCGTCCACGACCACCACGATCTGGTCGTGCGAGGTCTGCATCTCGGACAGCAGCGGCAGGATGTCCTTGGTGTCGGGCACAAAGGTGGCGTCGCGCAAAAAGCCGGCGATGGGCTGGTCGCCCTTGCCGTCGAGCGCGGGCTGAATCAGGTCCTTGATGTGCGCGATGCCGGCGACGTTGTCGGGATCCTCGTGATAGACGGGGATGCGGCTAAAGCCGGTCTGGCGCATGGTGGACAGCACGTCGGCGACCGTCTCGTCGTCCTCGCACATGGTGGTGTCCACGCGCGGCACCATGACCTCGCGGGCAACGGTGTCGCCCAGGTCGAAGATCTCGTGGATCATGCGCTTTTCCTCGTCGAGCAGGTCGTCCTGCTCCGAGACCATGTACTTGATCTCTTCCTCCGAAACGTTTTGGCGGTCGTCGGCGCTCTTGATGCGTAGGATGCGGGCCAGGCCATCGGAGCAGGCGCCGGTCAGCCACACGAGCGGACGGGCGATCTTTTGGAAAAACGACAACGGTCCCACGACCTGCTTGGATACGCCCTCGGCATTGGCCAGACCAATGCGCTTGGGCACAAGCTCGCCAATCACGATGGACACGAAGGCGACCGCGACGGTGATGATGACCGGCGCCAGGCCGCGCGCGATGGCGGAGAGCGGCGCGATGCCAAAGCTCATGAGCCACGTGGCGAGTGGGTCGGACAGACTCGTCGAGGCGACGGCGGACGAGGCGAAGCCCACGAGTGTGATGGCGACCTGGATGGTGGCGAGCAGCTGGTCGGAGTCGGCAGCCAGCTTAATGGCACGCTCGGCGCGCTTGTCGCCTTCCTCGGCCTCATGCTCCAGCACGGCGCGCTTGGCCGTGGTGAGCGCCATCTCGGACATAGAGAAGTAGCCGTTGATGAGGGTCAAAACGAGGGTGGTGATAAGGGAGATGGTTATGTCCATCGGGAGTTTCTCGAACCTCCAAGATTCGGGACGTCGGATTAAAACGTTGGTGGCGGATACGGCAATTGCACTGGCGACCGAGCGGGGGCACGGGCGCTGGCGTGGTCGCTAGATTACGAAGAGGATCACCGCCATGAACTGGAAGATGCTGCCGGCGAGCACCCACAGGTGAAACACGCTGTGCAGATAGCGCACGTTTTTGGCGATATAGAACGGCACGCCCGCGGTGTAGCACACGCCGCCGACGGCGAGCAGGGCAAGTGCCACGGGGTTGAGCAGCGCCACAAGTTCGGGCAGCTTAAAGACAACGAGCCAGCCCATCAGCAGATAGACCAGGCCGCTTACCCAATGCGGCTGGCGCTCGCGCAGGAAGCACTCGAGGGCGATGCCGATGATGGCGATGGCCCATACGGCAAAGAACAGCACAGCGCCGCCGTCGTTTGCGAGCGTGATGAGGCAAAACGGCGTATAGCTGCCGGCTATGAGCAGGTAGATGCAGCTGTGATCGATGATGCGAAACACGCGCTTGGCGCGCGCGGGCTGAATCGCGTGGTAGAGCGTGGAGGCTAGGTATTCGAGGATAATGCTGACGCCATAGACAATTGCCGCGGCCATGTGGGCCGGGCCTCCGCCGCGCAGGGCGGCGAATACGATCAGGAGCACCAGGCCCGCGATACCCAACAGGCAGCCGACACCATGGGTGACGGAGTTCATGATCTCCTCACCCACCGTGTAGTGTGGAACGGCCGCGGTCTTGGGTCGCGGCTTAGAACTGTCGCTCGAATCGGACATGCCGGTTACATCCTCCAACGTAAAGAGTTCTCAACACTATATCAAAGCGTCTAGGTACGTGCGAAATTTGCACCATACGTGACCTTTCGTTTACCCATTCTTTGCCTGTTGACGCATCAACGGCGAACGTCCATAATGCGCTTGCATTAAATGTTGATGTATTAACATCTTATAGGAAAGCTTCTCATGTCTCAAAACGCACGTTCCCATCGAAAGCTCAAGATAGCCGGCGTCGTTACGCTGGTGCTCGTTGTCGCGCTGCTGGGGTTTGCCGGCAACTTTTTGTTTGACTTTGCCCTGAACCCCCAAGCGCCGTACACCATGAAGATGATGCAGGATGGCAAGGACGCCGAAAAGGGCGAGCAGATGGACGCCGAGGAGGGCGAGGCACGGGCGTGGTTTAAGGAAAACCGCGAGAGCAGCAGCCTCACCGCGAACGACGGGACCGAGCTTGCCGCCTGGTATTTTGCTGCGTCGGAGAGCGCACACGATTACGCCGTCTGCCTGCATGGATATACCAACGAGCCCATCGGTATGGCCCGATACGTCAAGCGATTCCACGACCGCGGCATGAACGTACTCGCACCCGCCGCACGCGCCCACGAGCGCTCCGGCGGCGACTATATCGGCATGGGCTGGCCCGAGCGCCTCGACATCGTCGCATGGATCGAGCAAATCGTTCAGGCTGACCCCGAGGCGCGCATCCTGGTCTTTGGCGAGTCGATGGGTGCGGCAACTGCCATGAACGTCGCGGGGGAATCTCTGCCCGCAAACGTGAAATGCATTATCGAGGACTGCGGTTATACAAGTGTTTGGGACGAGTTTTCTCTGCAGCTCAAGGACGTGTTCGGCCTGCCCAGCTTTCCCTTGCTCGATGTAGCAAACTTGGTGTGCAACGTGCGCGCGGGCTACGACTTTCATAAGGCGAGCAGTGTGGAGCAACTCAAACACGCGACGGTTCCCATGCTGTTTATCCACGGCGACCAAGACACTTTTGTGCCGTACGATATGCTCGACCAAAACTACGACGCGTGCGCCAGCAAGGTCAAGCAAAAGCTCACCATCCATGGCGCCACCCACGCCAAGAGCGCGCAGGTCGACCCCGAACTCTACTGGAACACGGTCGACAACTTCCTCGACGAGTATTTTTAGGCAAAAAGCAACGTCTGGGGTTTTGTTGCCAAAAAACGGTTTGTGGTCGGCGGTATTCGATTTTTCACCACACTTCTGAAAAGCCGCCCGCGAGCGTTGTGCTCGTGGGCGGCTTTTGCTCAACTTACGCTACAAAGGCGCTTATTTTGTCCAATAGCTAGGTGCTACTTGACCTCGATGAGCTCGTACTTGCTCGTACCCAGGCCGATCTTCTCGGCGTGCGCGATGCACACGCGCCAGTCGGTGTCGGGATGCGTGATGCAGAAGGGATCCTTGGCCTGCTCGCCCTCCAGATGCTCGTGGTTGTGCTCCATCTTGGCCGCGCTATCGGTGAGCTCGGTGTTGGGCAGCGGCTCAGACGCCATGACGGCGTCGGCGCAGGCCTGGTCGATGGCGACCGGGTCGAAGCTCGCGAACATGCCGATATCGTTGACGATAGGCGTATCGTTTTCGGGATGGCAGTCGCAGTTGGGGCTGATATCCATAGCCAGCGAAATGTGGAAGCTGGGACGATCCTGGACAACGGCCTTGGTGTACTCGGCGATCTTACAGTTGAGCACGTCGGCCGCAGCTTCATAGCCGGGCTTGATGGCGTCCTGGTTGCACACGCCGATGCAGCGGCCGCAGCCCACGCAGCGATCGTGGTCGATAGCGGCCACGTGCACCGTGCGAGTAGCGCCGCCGGCAAGCTCGCGCTCGCGGGTGCCATCGAACGAGATAGCGTTGTGCGCGCAGATCTTTTCGCAGGCATGGCAGCCAACGCAGTGCTCGGTCGCGACGTTCGGCTTGCCGGCGGCATGCTGCTCCATCTTGCCGGCACGGCTGCCGCCTCCCATGCCCAGGTTCTTCATGGCGCCGCCAAAACCGGCCTGCTCATGACCCTTAAAGTGGGTGAGGCTAATCACGATATCGGCGTCCATGAGCGCCTGACCGATCTTGGCCTCGTGCACATACTCGCCGCCCTCAACCGGGACGAGCGCCTCGTCGGTGCCCTTGAGGCCGTCGGCGATGATGATCTGGCAACCCGTGGCATACGGGGTAAAGCCGTTCTGGTAGGCGGTATCAATGTGCTCGAGCGCGTTTTTGCGGCTACCGACGTAGAGCGTGTTGCAGTCGGTGAGGAAGGGCTTGCCGCCCAGCTCCTTGACGACATCCGCGACGGCGCGGGCGTAGTTGGGGCGCAAAAAGCTCAGGTTGCCCAGCTCGCCAAAGTGAATCTTGATAGCGACGAACTTGTTCTCAAAGTCGATCTGCTCAATTCCGGCGTGACGGATGAGGCGCTTGAGTTTGTCGAGCTGGCTCTCGCGAGCATGCGTGCGCAGGTTGGTGAAGTACACCTTAGCGGGTGCTGCGGGTGCAGTTGTGGTCATAGATCTATCCCCTCGGTCTATATGGCGTTACAGACATAGAGGATGGTACCAGTTAAAGCAGAGTTAAAGTCAAGTACGGCACCTAGTCATTGGGGACAGACTTAAATGACTGAAACCACTCATTGGGGACGGACTTAAATGAGTGCCTCGCCACCTGGCAGCTAGGGACGTTCCTTTCCTGCCGGCAGCTGGGGACAGTCCTTGCCAGCACGGCCGGCGAACCGGCGAATCGGCAAAGACTGTCCCCGATGACTACTCCTGCACCTTGAGGGCCTCGGCCAGGCTCACACGTTTGATGGAGCGCGTGTGCAGCAACGCCACGACCAGATAGGTTGCAAAGCCAATGCCGGCGCATGCAACCATGGACCAAGCGGGCACGTAGATCTCGATATTGCCGTTGTAGGCGAGCAGCATCGAACGGAAGATGGCCGTGAGCGAGCCAATGATGACCGGCAGGCTCAGCACGAGCGACGCCACCACGCACAGCGTGATCGAGCGGATGTACAGATGCGAGATCTCGCTATCGCGATAGCCAAAGACTTTCATGTAGCTGATCGACCGGGCGCTGTGGTCGATTACAGCCTTGGTCAGCAGGTACATAAACAGCAGGAAGATAAACACCGCGAGCCCAACCATCATGCCGATCATTTTGCTCATCATGCCGATGAACTGGTCGCCCACGGCGCGCATGTCGTCGGGCGTGGTGTCGCCGGCAAAGTAGCGCGCGTCGAAGTCGAGCTTCTCGTCGCTCACATAGCCGTTAAAGTAGGCGGCGTCGTTGCCGAACAGCTCGTTAAAGTCGTCGATGCTCATATAGACATTCATGTCCGACTTGGAACCCCAGGTGCAGTCCTTGCCCACGTACTCAAAGGAATAATTCTTACCCTCGTACTTGTCGCGAAGCTTAACCTTCTGGCCCTCGCTCCAGCCAAACTTGTCGAGCAAGCCACCGCCAAAGACGACGCGTCCGTCGCCGACGTCCAGCCCTTTCCAGTAGCGCGAATCGGGCGAGATGCCGTAGACGGAAATCGTCTCCTCGCCATTTCCCTCGCCTCGGTCGTAATGCAGCTGGTAAACGGCGTATTTCTCGGCCTGTGCAATTGTGCCCTCGCCGTTGTCGGTCGTGTTGACCGGATGAATGTCGTCGTTGTCAGTGTCAATCTTAGAGGCCTTGTCAATCAGGTCGATAGCCTCGTCGCGGTCACAGCCGAGGGCATCGGCAAGATCATCAAGGCGCGCGTAGAGCGCATCCTTCTTGTCCAGGACCTTGGCGAGCGCGTCCTGCGCCGCGGCCAGGCTCTCGGCAGACGGGGATGCGGTCGCGGCATCGGCTGCCGCCTGCGCCGCATCGGCCGCGTCGTCGAGCTCGTCATCGGCATCTTGAGCGGCAGAAAGCAGCGCGCCGTCAACCGACTGCAAGCGCTCGAGTGCCGACCACTGCTCGCGCTCCTCGGCAGTGCCCTCGAGCTCCAGCGGAGCCTTGAGCGTGTACTGGTGCTCGGCGACCAGGCTCGTCTCGAGGTTGTCCGCATAGTGCGTCATCGTGGGCAGAATCGCCAGGCCAAAGAGCAGTAGCAGCGAGGCAAACGCGATGCCCACGAAGAACGTGGCGAAGTTGCCCAGATTGCGCAGGAAGATGCGCAGGCGGAAGCGCGAGACAAAGCCCATGCGCTCCGGCAGTTGCATACCACGCTTGGTACCCGACTTGCCGCTCGCCTCGTGACGAAGAAACTGCAACGGCGTCTTGCCCGTTTTGCGGAGTAGACCCACCAGCGTGATGAGGATGAGCGCGGCGGCGGGAACCACGGCGCACTTCACAAAGATCTCCCAGCTCCAGTACACCTGGAAGGGCGGCAAGCTGTACGAACCGTAATAGAGGCTGCGCATGGGCTCGGCAAAGAACACAACGCCGAGCGCAGTGCCCAAAAGCGCCGCGACCACGCCCACGATGGCGGGAAGTGCCAGGTAGTGCAGGACGATCTCGCGACGGCGATAACCGCTGGCGAGCAGCGTGCCGATGATGGCACTCTCCTCCTCGATGGTGGCGTCGGTAAGGACCACAAAGACAAACGCCATGATCACGATGATGATGTCGAGCAGCGTCATCCACATCATGGAGTCGCCATCTACGTCGCCGCGCGCATAGCCAATGCCCTGGTTGGAATCGGCATCGATCAGATCGTCCACGCGCGCATCGGCATCGGTCAGCGCCTTGACCATATCCTGCTCCGCATCGATGCGATCCGCGGTGGGGAGGTCGCGATCGGTAAAGGTAAAGGAATAGGTGTAGGCAGGCGCGCCGCCGGCATCCTCGAGCGCGGCAAAACCGGCGTCGGTAACCTCGGCCACGCCATAGGTGATGGTGTTCACCGTAAAGTCCGAATTGTTGAGGAACAGCGCCTGGCTATCGGGCTGGGTCATGATGCCGCAGATGGTGTAGGTGCGGCCCTCGAGCTCGACCTTATCGCCCACGGCGAGGTCGTTGTTGGTGGCGAAGACACGGTCGATTGCCACCTCATCGTCCGTCTTGGGCTGCTTGCCTTCGCAGTAGGACGCGATATCGACCTCGGTGCGGTGCGCATAGGTGCGCAACGTGCGCTTGGTGCCGTCGTCGCCGGCGGTCTTTTTGATGATGGCGTCGATGGAGAAATTCTTGTAGAGCGTGACGCCGCCGACGTCACTGGCTGCGTCCTCGGCGGCCTTGAGTTGATCGTCGGTAGCCTCGAAGGAGGTGGTCACGCGGCCGTCCTCAATCGTGTACGCATCGCGCATGTCGTCGATAAGGCAGCCGATGGAATGCGCCGCGAGCAAAAAGCCCGAGGTAAGGGCGATGCTTCCGCACATAAGCAAAAAGATGCCCAGGTACTTGCCGATATTGCGGCGCAGCTCACGCGGGAGACGTTTTGCGAGAGGTGTCATGGCGCCGCCTACCAATCGAGCTCAGCGGCCGCGACGGGCGACTCGTTGAGCTCGTCGGCGACGATGCGCCCGTCGCGCAGACGCAGCACGCGATTGGCCATGCGGGCGATGGCGGCGTTGTGCGTGACGATGATGATGGTGCAGCCGTAGGTGCGGTTGACATCCTCCATGAGCTGCAAGATTTCCTTGGACGTCTTATAGTCAAGTGCGCCCGTGGGCTCGTCGCACAGCAGCAGGCCCGGGTTTTTGACGAGTGCGCGGCCGATGGCACAGCGCTGCTGCTGGCCGCCCGAAACCTGGCGCGGAAACTTGTTGCGGTGCTCGTAAAGGCCCAGCGAACGCAGCAGGTCGTCGACGTTGAGTGGCTTTTTGGACAGGTGTGCCGTGACCTCGATGTTTTCCTTGATGGTGAGGTCGGGCACCAGATTATAGAACTGGAACACGAAGCCCAGCTCGCGGCGTCGGTATTCGCCCAGGTCGGCGGCGTTGAGCGTGGTGAGGTCGCAGCCGTCCACCAGAATAGAGCCGCCGTCGGCATCCTCCAGGCCGCCGATCAGGTTGAGGAATGTCGATTTGCCCGAGCCAGAGGGCCCCAGCATGACGCAGATCTCGCCGCGGTTGATGGACGTGTCGATGCCGTCGAGCACCGTCAGGCGCGCATCACCGTCGCCGTAGTGCTTTTTGAGATCCTTAACCTGGACGTAGGCTTCCTGCGTTGCCATGGTATCCCCCATTGTTAGCCTCATACTACTTTATGAGCGTAATAGTAAACCTTGGCGAACTATTTTGGGGCGAGAGTGGGGATTTGTTTCAAGACTAGTCATTGGGGACGTTCTTAAATGACTAGCTGTTGGGGACACTCTTTCGCCACCCGGCAGTTAGGGACGTTCCCTTTCTGCCGGCAGCTGGGGACAGTCCTTGGCAACCCGGCCGGCAAGCCGGCGGTTCGGCAAAGACTGTCCCCAATGACTAGTCGTTTAAGTCTGTCCCCAATGACCACTCTTGATCGTTTAAGTCTGTCCCCAATGACCACTCTTGGTCGTTTAAGTCTGTCCCCAATGAGTACCCAACGACTAGGCGGTTAGGCGCGGGATTTGTTGTGGGCGAGGGCTAGGCCTGCGGCGGCGATGGCCGCGGCAAAGAGCACCGTGACGCCCAGATCGCAGGCGATGTTGCCCAGCACGGCGGACGTCAAATCCGAGGCAAGCGCCTTGCCAATCGCGTCGTTCACCCAAAACGTCGGTACAAAGTGCGCCACCGTCTGCACGGCTGGGCCCATCAGCGACAGCGGCATCCAGGCGCCGCCCAAAAACGTCATGAGCATACCAAGCAGGTTGCCCACGCCGTTGAGCAACTCCTCGCGCGCGCCCAGGCTCGAAAGCGCAAAGCCAACGGCCAGCGGCGTGCACGCCAGGGCAAACGTCGCTGCCAGCGCCAGGCACACGCGGCCCACGCCGACCTCGGCGACCGCGCCGGCAAAGCCCACGATGCCCATCATGCTCGACACGAACCAGATGCAGACGGTGATCACAGCGGCGGCCGCAAACACGGCGAGCGAACGTCGGCGCTCGGAGATTGGGCCGGCATCCATACGACGCACGCGCTCGGGCTCGTTCATACCCGAGAACACCAGCCCCACCGATACGATGACCGACGAGATAATCGCGTACGCGCCAAAGTTGAAATACGACTCGAGCGTGGCGGCGGCAGTCGAGTCGACCTTGACCTGCTCGACCTCGACCTCCGCGCGCTTGGCAGCGGCATGTTCGGCAGCCTTGGCAACGTCACCGTTGGAGGCAGTGGGCTCAAGTGCGGCCGCAGCCCCCGCGAGCGAGATCCAGCGCGAGGCTTCGGCAGACGAAAGCGCCGCCGCCATGGTGCCAGCACCGTAGGTCACATCGAGCTTGGGCAGGGACTCCCCCGCTCGGGCGGCTGCAACGAGGTCGCCCTCAAACCCCTCCGGGATAAAGAACACGCAGTCGGCGCTGCCCTTGGCGCTGTTGCTCTTGGAGAGCGCGTCCGCAAGATCGTAGGTGCCGTCGCCGACACCCATGACCAGCTCAAAGCGCGAACCCAGATGCTTGGTAAGCGCACGCGAAAGGTCGCTGTCGTCGCGGTCGACCACGATCACGTTGGTGTCGTACGGCTTGTACTCGGTGAGCTGCGACGAGTTCCAGCTCACCGATGCCGCGATAAACACACCCAGCAGCGAGATGAACACCGTATAGATGAGCAGGTAGAACGGGTGCGCGAGCGCCATGCGAAGCGCAGTCTTAAAGGTGCTCATAGCGGCTCCTTCCAAAGATCAGCGTGGCGGCGGCGACAAACACCAGGGCCATCAGGACGAGCGCGCCAGCGCGAACGACAAAGGGGCCCAGGCCCTCAAAGAAATACAGGCGGTTGAACATGTCGCAGATAAGCTTGACGGGGTTGAACCAGCACTCGGCCGGGCAGGCGCGGGCGACGTCGTCGGCAAGCGCCATCGCGGGCTCGCCGTAGAGTCCAGCAAACAGAGCGCACGTAGTGGCAAAGCCCGTGAGGATGCCGGACTTGGACGCCTTGCCGCCCTTAACGGGAAGCGTGCCCACAAAGAGCCCCAGACCCGTGGCGGCAAGTGCGGATGCAGCGCCGCCCACGAGGCACAGTCCCTCGCGCCCGCCAAAGTCGACACCCACGACCAGGCGCACGTAGCCGATCGCGATCGTCATCGAGGCAAAGGAAACCAGCCACGAGCCCACAAAGATACCGGCCAGCGATGCCGTCTTGGAAAGGCCGCCCACGCAGCGGCGCGCGCCAAGGCCGGACAGATTGGGCTGCAGATCGACGACGCTCAAGGCGGCAAACTCGGCAGACATCATCGCGACCAGGCCAAAGAGCGCGTAGTAGTAGATGACCGTGCCATCGGGCGTGGCACGCGTCAGGCTCACGCGGTGGGTGCCGCCCTCGAGCGACAGGGCGCGCGCAACCGCCGCCGGATCGGCAAGAGCAGGCGGGTTGTCTTGGGCAATCTGGGACATGAGCTCGGCATTTTGTGTATACGAGCTTGCCACCGTCTCCAGAATGCTGCGGTCGGTGAGCACCGTCGACGCGCGCGAGCTGTCGTAGCTCGAAAGCAGCGTGAGCTTGGGCGTGTCCGCGGCATCGACCGTGTAGATGCCCGCGACTTCGCCGGCCTTGAGCGCTTTGCGCGCGTCAGCCAAGTCTTCGTACTCGCTCACATCGAGCAGCTGGTCGTCGCCTTCCTTGGCAAGCGACGTCGCCACGTCCTTAAAGGTCGAGGCGTCCCAGGCCTCATCCACTACGACGGCCACCGGCACCGGGTCGACCGTGCCGTCGGAGCTCAGATTCGCAAACATAAACATGAACATCGTGGAAAGCGCGATGGGAAAGAGAGCGCCCCAAACCCACGTGCTCGGCCGGCGCAGCAGCGTCTTGACCGTAATGATAATGGTGTTGAACATGGCTGCCCCCTAGTCGCGCAGCTCGCGGCCGGTGATCTCGAGGAACACGTCGTTGAGGGTCGGCGGCTCGCTCCACACGCGGCCGAGCGCCACGTCGGCGGCGCGCAGCGTGTCGAGGATGTCGACCAGATTGTGCGGGCTCGCTTCGCAGGTGCAGACGAGCTCGCCGCCGGACAGTTCAACCGAAAGCACGTGTTCGAGGGCGCGCAGGCGCTCGACCGTGGCGGTCTCGACGGCGCCGACCTCGACGGTCACGCGCTCGCCCATCTGAATCATGCGCTTGAGCTCGTCGTTGGTGCCCTGCGCCAGCACGCGCCCGCCGTCCATGATCATGATGCGGCTGCAAATCTGCTCGACTTCCTCCATGTAATGGCTGGTATACACCACCGTGGCGCCCTCGTCGCGCAAGCGGCAGATGCCCTCCAGGATAGCGTTGCGACTCTGCGGGTCGACTGCCACCGTAGGCTCGTCAAAGAAGATGAGCTCGGGCTTGTGCGCAATGCCGCAGGCAATGTTGAGGCGACGCGCCAGGCCGCCCAAGAGCTTGCCGGGGCGAAACTTGGTAAAGTCGCCCAAGCCCACAAAGTCGATCGCCTCGTCCACCAGCGCGCGGCGGCGCTTGCGGTCGCTAACGTAAAGGCTGCAGAAATAGTCGATGTTCTCACGCACCGTGAGCTCGTCGAACACCGCAACTTGCTGCGGGACCATGCCGATGCGGCGCTTGAGGTCGTAGCGGGCGGGCGTCATGGGCTCGCCGAACAGCTCGATAGTGCCTTTGTCGTAGGCGAGTAGCTGCAGAATACAGTTGATGGACGTGGTCTTGCCCGAGCCGTTGGGGCCCAGCAGGCCAAAGATCTCGCCGGGGGCGATGCTCAGGTTAAAGTGGTCGAGCGCGATAAGATCGTCGTAGCGCTTGACGAGGTTTTCGACGTGGACGATGTCTGTCATGAGGCGGCCCTTCTGTTGCTTGCGGCCCGGTACGATTGCATCATCGCAGGAGCGGACGGCGCGCACCAGTGAGCTTTGTCACGAGTGCGGGGGCTCGGTCGCGTGGCCCGCCGACGCCCCCGCTTTGCCGCGTGGGAGGAATGTCACGGTTGCTCCGGGTAGTGCCTCCCCCGTGCGCGGCATCGCGTACAATACCCGTATGAACAGGCTATTCGACAAATCGATCGTGCTGGCGTGCTGCATCGCAGCCGCCACGGGCCTTGCTGTGGACGCTCGTCTGGTTGCGGCGTTTTGCCTTGGCGTTATTGCCACCTCACTGGCCGAGGTCGCACAGGGAAACCGCGCCCGCCGTGTGAGCGAGGCCGCGAGCTACGCCTGCATCATCGCGGCCGTCTTCGTGCCGCCGTTTGTGCCGTTTGCGCCTCTCGCCTTCTATGACATCGCGCGGCGCGTGCGCCGTGAGCACGCCTGGGTCGCGCTGGGCATTGGCTCCGCTTTTGCCCTTGCGCTCGTCGCGGACCTTCGCACCGACGCGCTCACCTCCCGAACGCTTCTGCTGACCGCTATCCTTTCGGTTGCCGCCACCTTGTTGTCGCTGCGCACAGCCCAGCTGGAGCGTGAGCAAAAGCGCATGCGCCGTACCCGCGACGAGCTGCAGGAACGAGCCCTCGCGCTCGAAGCGCGCAACCGCGATCTTGCCGACCGCCAGGACTACGAAGTCGAGCTCGCGACACTCGCCGAACGCGCCCGTATCGCGCGCGAGATCCACGATAACGTCGGCCACCAGCTCACGCGCGCCTCGCTGCAGGCCGAAGCCCTTCGCGTGGTCCACGCCGACGAGCCTGGCGTCGCCGCCGATTTCGCCGACGTCAAACGCACGGTTGACGAGGCGCTCCAGCTCGTACGCGTCAGCGTCCACGCGCTCAACGACAACGCCGTCGACCTTTCCGTGCAGCTCGAACGCATTGTCGAAGGCACACGCTCGGACGGCGGCCCGCAGATTGAGCTTGAAGTTATGGCCGAACATGCGCCCGCAAACGTCGCCAACTGCTTTGCAGCGGTCCTGCGCGAAGCGCTCTCCAATACCATGCGCCACGCTTGCGCCCAGACCGTCACCGTACGGTGCATGGAGCATCCGTCGTTTTACCAGCTCATTGTTACCGACGATGGCGTGGGTGAGGTCCAAGCAAGCGGCCGCGGCACCGCGGAGGGCATGGGGCTCGCCTCCATGCGCGAGCGCATCGAGGCGCTTGGCGGCACCTTCACCGCCGGCCCGCGTGCCGGCTCCCCCGGCTGGCGCGTGTTTGCCACCGTTCCCAAGCAGCAAGGAGATGACGCCCGATGAGGCTCATTGTTGTCGACGACGACCGCTTGGTGGTCGATTCGCTCAAGATTATCCTGGGCGCCCAGCCGCAGATCGAGGTAGTGGGCACCGGCGCCAACGGCAACGACGCGGTTTCGCTCTACGCCGAGCACGCACCCGATATCGCGCTGCTCGACATCCAGCTGCCGGGACGCGACGGCCTTTCGGCCGCGCGCGAGATCCTTGAGCACGACCCTGCGGTGCGCGTGGTGTTTCTGACGACGTTCTCGGATGACGAGTACATTGTGTCGGCGCTCAAGCTGGGCGCCCGCGGCTACCTGATCAAGACCGATGTCGCCGCCATTCCGCCGGCGTTGGCGCAGGTCATGGACGGCAAACGCGTGCTCGAGGGCAAGGCAATCGAAGATGTTGACTTTGACGGGATGGGCAACAAGGCAGACACGTCCCGCCGGCCCGCGGCCTTTGCCGGCCTGACCGACCGCGAGTTCGAAGTCGCCGAGCTCATCGCCCGCGGCCTCGACAACAAGGAGATTGCCGCCACCGCCTATATGGGCGAAGGCACCGTACGCAACCACATCAGCTCGATCCTTGCCAAAATGGGCCTACGCAACCGCACCCAAATCGCCATCGCCTATCTGCGAGGCTAGCCGCTGGCTGCCGCCAATTTGATGCCATTTCAAAACTATGCCGGTTTACTACGATGAACCGCATATCTCCGACCACGGCAAATTGCGCACTTACAAAACCGCAGGTAGAACGCTTGCAATAATTAGAAAAATGCAGTCATGGTCGTGAATGTCGAATTCATCGTAGTAAACCGACATAGTTTTGTTCGGGCGGCCCTGCACGAGCGCCTCCGCAAGCCTCGCGGGACCAAAATGATCCGTTTTCTTCCGCCCGCGGAGATCGGTTGACGGTGCCTGCCACGAAATCGGCCCATCTACTACGTTTGACTCGATACCCCTGACCATACCTTCGTTTTGAACAAAACCGCAGGCGTTCTACCTGCGGTTTTGTTTTCGCGTTTTTTGGCATGGTTGGGGGTAAGGGGCCAAACGTAGTAGATGGGCCGGTTTCGTGGCGCGCCCTCCTCCCCCACGCGCAAAAATGCCGCCACGGAGGAGGGAGATGCCTCCGTGGCGGCTGGGGGCAGGAGTAGGTCGGGATTTAGCCCTGCCTGCCGGCCGGGGCCTTTTGGCCCCGGGCGCTGTCGACGTGCCTAGCGCTTGCGGATACCCCAGACCAGGGCTCCAACGCCGGCCATGGCGATGACAAATGCCATGAGCAGCGCGGCCGTCTGTTGGTCACCCGTGGTGGGCAGGAAGCCCTTGACCGTCTTGACGATGTTCGTCACGGTCTTGGACGTACCGGGGTCGGGCGTCGGCGTAGGAGTCTCGGGCTTCTTGTACGTGTTGTTGAACACGATACCCTCGACGCTCTTGTCGCCCTTGGTAAAGGCGACGTTCGCCTTGAGGTTGCCCTCGCCGTCATCGACCACACTGACGGTCGCGGTGAAGACGGACTTGTCGTAGGTTATACCGGCCTCGTCGCCCTTGACCTCGCTGATGGTGTAGACGTACGTACCGGGCTCGCTGTACTCGAACTTGTCGAAGTTGATCTTACCGTCGGCATCGTTGGTGACGGCGGACTCGATGCCCTCGCCAACGAGCTTAAAGCTGAACTCGTCCTTCTTGAGCTCGCGTCCCTCGAGCACCTTGATGGCGCCGATGGAGACCTGCGTGGGCATGGCGTGATACTTGTTGGTAAAGCCAGCCGACTCGGTGGTTCCCTCGAGCTTGTGCGTCGCGGTCAGCGTGCCGTCGCCGTTGTCGGAAACGGTGGTCACGACGGTGTAGGTCGTGCCGTCATAGGTGACGCCCCTGTACAGGCCGAGCGCGTTGGGGCAAGCCTCGCGCAGCGTGTACGTGTGCGTGCCGGGCGCCTCGTAGCGGATCGGGCTCAGTGTCACAGTGCCGTTGGCGTCGTTGGCGCCGCTTGCGACAACCACGTCGTCCTCGAGCAGATCAAACGTGAACTCGCCAGCTGCAAGGTCGCGTCCGGTCAGACGCTTGACCGTCTTGACCTGATCGGTCACGGAAGAATCGGTAGGCGCCACGCTGTAGGTGTTGGTGAACGTGAAGGCAGCACCGTCGTCGCCTTCGCGCTTGACGCTCAGATGTCCGGTGCCGTCGTCAGTCACGGTATAGGAAACCTTGCGCGTGGCGTTGGCATCGTTAGTCACGCCAGGGGCGCTGCCGGTCTCGGTTACCGTGTACGTAAAAGTGTGCGAGCGCGGAGCGGTGGGGGCCGCAGGCTCGGGCTCGTCGGCGTTGGCGTCAGCGTCGGCCTCTTCAGCTTCGGTCTCGTCAGCCTCGTCGGCCTCGGCCTCGTCAGCTTCGTCCGCCTCGGCCTTATCGGTCGCATCGTCCGCCACGCCCAGGGCGCGGTTGAGGTCCTCGAGCGTAAAGTGGATCTTGCCAAAGTCCACGTTGCCGGCCGCGTCGTTGGTTGCGGTCGTGCGCTCGGGCATCGGGGCACCAGCCTCGTCGGCGGTCACGGTAAAGGTGAACTTACCCGTGATGTCGGCCGGGGCCAGGCCCTCGGCAACCTGGAGCTTCTTAGTACCGGTGAGCGCGGCATCGACGGCCTCGGCGCCGTAGACGTTCTCGAACAAGGGCTCGACGCCGCCGTAGTCGACCGTTGCCGTCAGGGTACCGTCACCGTTGTCGACGACGATAACCTTAAAGCCAAAGCTCCACGTTGTAGCGGAAACGCCATTTGGCAGCCCGAATAAATCTTCGTAGGCCGTGTAGTTAATGGTCCAGGCAAGCTTGCCGTCCTTATCGGTACGATGGGCAAGCCCAGCAGACTCAAGATCGGTAAGCATCTTGGTGTCGTAGTGCAGAGCATCAAAGCTCACGTGCCCGCCGATATTGGGCTTGAGATTTTCATAACCCACAAGCTCACCCTGATAGGCGATACCGAACCAGAACTCGCCGTCGACCATCGGGCGACCGGTCAGGGTCTTGGCGGCAACGACCTGAGCAGCGGTGCCACCAGGCGTGTTGGTCGTAGCGCTATAACTGTTGACGAACGGAACCACGGCGCTCTCGACCGCAGCCGCGCCGGTCTTGTACTCGGTCACCAGCGTGCCCTCGGAACCGCCGGAGACGGTCGTCGTGGCGGTGAGCGTACCGGCGGTGTCGTCGGCGATGGCGATCGTCACGGTGCGGACAGCGTCGTCGTAGGTGTAACCCGGCTGGCCGTCGTTCTTCTCGGCCACGGTGTACGTAAAGGTCTTGCCGGCATCAGCCTGCGTAAATTTGGCCTCATGGCCCGCCAGGATGTCAATCTGACCGACCGTTCCCTCTATCGTTGCAGGGGACTCGAAGTTGTTGGCCCCGGGAAGCAGGCCAAGTGCGCGAGCCGAATCATCGTCGGCGGGCGTCACGGTAAAGGTGAACTGCCCCTCGGTCATGGGACGTCCGTAGAGGGTCTTGCTGAGCTTGAGGCCGCCGGCCGCGGCGTAATCGAGCTCAGTGCGGTACATGTTGGTAAAGCGTCCGTTTTCCTTCTTGGTGACGTTTGCGGTCAGGTTGCCATCGCTGTCCTCGGTCACGGTCACTTCGGCGGTTGCGACATGCGCGTCATACGTCATACCGACCGTGCTGCCCGCGTTCTCGCGAATCTCGTACTTATAGGTTCCGGCGGCAGCGTAGTGAATCTCGCCGAACTTGATGGCGGCGATGCCGTCCTTCGCGTCCTTCTTGCTCACGGTTACGGTTGCGGGATCGGGCAGCGGGGCGCCTTCGGGGGCGGTGATGGTAAAGCTAAACTCGTCCCCATCCGTCCAGTCGCGGCCGCTGATGACCTTGCTCAGGTCAAAGTCGAGCTCTGCATCGAGCGGGGTTACGCTGTAGGTGTTCTTGAACTCGGCGGGCTCGGTACCTTTCAGGACATGCTCGGCCTTGAGGGTGCCGTCGCCGTTGTCCGTGATGGTGGTCTCGATGGTGTACTTGGCGTCGCTGTAGGTGACGCCCTTGCTGGTGGTTCCGCCCTTGGCCTCGCGCAGCGTGTAGGTGTGCTTACCAAGCTTGTCGTAGGCGATCTTGTCCATGGCGATCGTGCCGTCGGCAGCGTTGGTGCCCTTGGCGACAACCTCGTCGCCCTCGACCAGCTCAAAAGAGAACTCGCCGGCAGCAAGCTCACGCCCGGTCAGGACCTTGTTCGCGGTGATCTGGTCGGTGACACTCGTCTCGACAGGCGTCACGTTATAGGTATTGGTGAACGTAAATGCCACATCGCCGTCCGGCTTGCAGGATACGCTCAGATTGCCCTTGCCGTCATCGGTCACGGTGAAGGAAACCTCGCGCGACAGCTTGGCGTCGTTGGTCACGCCAGCGACCTCGCCGGACTCGGTCACGGTATAGGTAAAGGTGTGCTCGCGCTTCTCGGGCTTCTCGCCCAGAGCCTTGTTAAGGTCGTCGAGCGTAAAGGTAATCTTGCCAAAGTCGACCTTGCCCTTGGCATCATTGGTCACGCTCGCATTCGCGGGCATGGGTGCGCCCTCTTCACCGGTCACGGTAAAGGTGAACTTGCCGGCAATGTCAGCCGGGGTCAAGCCGTCGGCGACCTGCAGGTTCTTGATGCCCGCAAGCGATGCCTCGGCAGCATTCGTGGTGTAGGCGTTCTTGAACTCGATACTCTTGACGTCCTCGGCGCCCTTCAGCTCGTGCGTGGCCACCAGCTGGCCCTTGCCGTTATCGCTGATGGTCGTCACGATGGTGTAGAACGCGTCATCGTAGTCAATACCGCCGGCGTTGCCCTTAACCTCATGCAGCATGTAGGTGTGCCGGCCGATCTCGGTGTACTTGATGGCACTGAACGTCACCTTGCCGTCGGCGGCGTTCTTAACGGTCTCGATAAGATCAGAGTCCTCACCCTTAATCTCGCGCAGCTCAAAGCTGAACTCACCGGCCGTAAGGTCGCGCCCGGTCAGAGACTTGGTCACGTCAATCTTGTCGGTAGCGCTGGACTCAACAGGCTCCGCAGTGTAGGCGTTCTTGAACTCGGTCTCGTCGGCTTCGCTCCAAGTCACCTTCACAGCGGCGCTGAGCTCGCCCCTCTTGTTGGGCGTTACCGTCACGGTGACCTCCGCGACGTTCTTGCTGTAGGCAATGCCGTCAACCGTGGTCCCGGCGTTCTTTTCGCTGACCCTGTAGACGTACGTGCCAGGCTCGGTGTATTTGATCGTGCCGAAGTCGATAACAGCCTTACCATTGTCGTCCAGATCGTCCTTGGTCACAGACGCGGTCACGGGCGCTGTCGCGGACTCGGGTATCGGGGCACCGTTCTCGGACGTCAGCCCAAACTCAAACGTGTCCCCCTTCGTCCAGTCGCGACCCTCGAGCACCTTGGTCAGGCCAAAGCCGGCCTCGGTTTCTACCGTTGCCGGCGTCATGTTGTACGCAAAGCTAATCTTGCCGTTGTTGCCCAGGTAGGAATTGACATGCGTCGCGGTCGCCTTGGCGGACACGTTGTTCCACTTGGGGTTGAGAACGTCGGTCGCAGTGCCAGTGTTGTTGCCGCCCACGCTGCCCTTGGTAGTGTGGAGCTCGTCGATAAAGGCCAGACGCGCGGTTCCCACGCTAAACGAAAGGTTGCCGTCCTTGTCGGCAACAATAGCGCCGTCAAACTTCGCAGCGTCGCCGCCGATAAACTCGATGACGGCGGTGGCGGGCTTGGCCTCGCCGTTCGAGCCCTGCTCCTCAAACTCATCCTTGTAGTAATAGGTGCCGGTATCTGTCAGCGAATTCTTTGCAGGCTGCGTGCAGCCCTTGTCCGTGTAAATGGGAGTCTGCTTCTGGAAGTAGTAGTAGCGGTTGGTGTCGGCCGGCTCAAAGGTCGCGACCGTATCACCCAACGCACCACCGCTCCACTTGTTCGCGTAGAAACTCACGGTCTTGGTGCCGTCAACGACAGTCGTATTGTTCTCGATGTAGTCCTTGAGTCCCGTGACCTTCTCAGGCGTAAACAGGTTATCGAGGGCGTCCCTCTTCACGCTCGAGGCATACTTCACCTGAATGGGCTTAACGCTGTCGACCGAAAGCTTGCCGTCTACGGTCTTAAAGTGACTCAGCGGAATCAACGACGCAGGAATATTGACCGTTACGATATCGCCCTTCTGGGGATTGTCATCGCCGGCGCGCTGCACGGTAATGAGCAGGTCTTTTGCCTTGCCGGCGAACTCGTAGGTGTCGGTATTGGTCTCTTTGTTGACCGTCTTGCTCGCCTTGGTAAACGGCGTGCCGTTGATGACGACTTCGGCAAATCCGTCGACCTGCATAAAGTCGCCTAGCTCGTCGGTAAACGTGATGTAGCCGGACTTGGTCTCGTCGTAGCCCTTATGGATTTCGGTCGGATAAGGCGGCTCCGATGTGATGGCCTGAGAGATGTCATCGAAGACCTTCTTGAGCTCTTCGGCATTGGTCGCCGACTTATAGTAGTCGGAGTTTTCCGCACGCGTGCCGTGAGCGTTCCATGCCGTGGCATTGGGATAGTTGCTCGAAACGGCCTGCATGAACTTGTTTTCTTGGCTTGTATTCGAATCTTGGATACTGGCGCTGGGGTTCGCACCGTCAAAGATGCCGATGGTATAGACGGCAGCCTTGCTGTCCTTCATATTCTTGGCAGCCGTCACAGCATCGTTGGCGACGCCAGGGTCAAACTTGTCAACTTTCGTTGGCGTGCCGTCGGTAAAGAACACAACAATCTTCTTGGCGTCCGCGCGACCAGAAGTGATGCCCTCAGCCAGTTCTAGACCATAGTCGGCACGCGTGGCGCCGGCAGGCTTAATAGCCTTAATTGTTTTCTTAAGATCAGTCACGCCGGGGCCGGAGCAATCGGTCAGGCCCGACATCACCTGCGAGTAGTTGTAGGTGTAGCCGTCAGCGCGATAGGTATCATTACCGACCTTTTTGGTCGTATCTCCCGAAAACTTAACGATAGCAACCTTATGTTGCCTATCCACGCCCTCGATACCCTCGTTTTGCTTGGCAATAGTATCGATAAAGCTATAGGCAGCGTTCTTCAGAGCTGTAATACGCTTAGTGTTGTCGGTATCGCCCATAGCGCGATCCATTGAGCCAGAAGCGTCCAGCACCATCACGATGTCGAGCGGCGTGGTAACCGTCACGGTTGAATTAGACGTCGAGGACATGGCCGAAAGTGTAGTCAGAAAATCCGACTCTTCGTTTTCCTCGGTTGCCTTGACCGTCTTGTCGGTCCAGATTCGGCCGACGTTTTGGGTCGTTACCTTATTGCCACCGTGGCCTGCCGCCCAGATTTCCCAGCGACCGCTGGTATCGGGGTCGACAACCTTTCCGGCCATTGTCGGTCCGTCCATTCCGGTGCTGGACCTGGCGTTGGCCTCGGGCAGCATGGCAAATGCTGCAGCCGGCAACACCAGCACTACGGCCAGTATCACCGCCAAGAGACCCCTCGTGTACTTACTCATCGTGTCTCCCTTCTCGCAGGCTCAGACCTTGCATCAGCCTAAAGTTACGGAATAAGACGCAATTAGGGCAGGTGACACATGTTCCAGATTCGGTTTTGGGCGTGAGACAAATGTCTCACCAAAGTTGAGACACGAGCGTTTTCGCAGGAAAACGGGTGCGACTCGGAGCCATCAGGCAAAAATGATCCGTTTTCCTCCGCCCTTGGGGGATCAATGGCTGTTACCGATATGATGCCATTTCAAAACTATGCCGGTTTACTACGATAAAAAGAAGGCGTCCGACCACGCGTGGCTTTTTCGCAAAGCTGCAAGCCGTCTACCTGCGGTTTTGGTTTTACCACATGCGGTGTGGTTAGGAGTAGGCGATTTGTCGTAGTAAACCGGCATAGTTTTGTTCGCGGCGGCTCCACCGCGCGTTTAAGCGCGGGGCCGGTGGGGCATTTTTGCCCCACCGGCCCTATTCCAGCTCTATTCCGGCTTGGTTTCTACCGTGGGAGTCTTATCCGCCGCAACTGGAGCACGGGCGGTGTCCATAGTCAGGCAATGTTTGGGGCAGCTCTCGACGCACTCGCCGCACACCACGCAGGCATACGGATCGATCGACCACGTTCCGCCCTTGCGATCGACCGCGAGCGCGCCCGCCGGGCAACGACGCGCGCACATCCCGCAGCAGATGCACACGTCCATGTCGTTAACGATATGTCCGCGCAAACGCTCGGGCGCCGCGAGCTTCTCCTGCGGATAGCACACCGTTACCGGCTGCTTGACCATAGAGCCCAAGGCCGTCTTGGCAAATGTCAGCAAACTCATGCCGTGCCTACCTTTCCGTGCAGCTAATGCAGGGGTCGATGGTCAGGATAATCATGGGCACGTTGGCAAGGAGCACGCCCTGCAGCGCATGCGTCAGACCCGCCAGATTTTGCGACGTCGGCGTGCGTACGCGGAAACGGTCCAGATTCTTGGTGCCGTTGCCGCGCACATAGTAATACGCCTCGCCGCGCGGTTGCTCAATCACAACCTCGCCGCGTGCGCCGTCGGCCGGCGTAAGCTTGGTGCGCCCGCCGATCCCGTCGTGCGGAATCTTGCCCACAAGCTCCTTAATGATGTCCATGGCCTGCGTGACCTCGGCACAGCGCACCTGGCAGCGGGCATAGCAATCGCCATCGGTAGCAACGATGGGCTCAAACGCAGCCAGATCCGCATAGGCACCGTCGTCAAACATGCGCACGTCGTAATCCACGCCCGATGCGCGCCCAAACGGACCGACCATCGAAAGCTCCAGCGCGTCTTTCTTGCTAATCATGCCCACGCCATGCAGGCGCTCGCCGCAGCTGTTGTCGTCCAAAAACGTATGCACCAGGGCCTCGTAGTCAGGACGCATGGCATCGAGCGTCTGGACAATACCCGCCAGCTCGGAGTCCTCAATGTCGTGTTTAAGGCCGCCGATCTCGTTGATCGACAAAATCACGCGGCCGCCGCACGTGCTCTCGAAGATCTTGAGAATCTGCTCGCGTAGGGTCCACGAACGATAGAACAGCGCCTCGAAACCAAAGGCATCGGCGAGCAGGCCCAGCCACAGCAGGTGCGAGTGAATGCGCGAAAGCTCGTGCAGAATGGTGCGGATATACTGCACGCGGTCGGGCACCTCGATTTCGAGCATGCGCTCGCAGGCGCTGGCATAGCCGTAGCTGTGGCCCACGGCGCAAATGCCGCAGATGCGCTCGGCGATGTAGCCAAACTGATGCATGTCGCGCTTTTCGGTGAGCTTCTCGAGCCCGCGGTGCACAAAGCCGATCTGCGGAATTGCCTCGATGACGCGGTCGTCCTCGATCACCAGGTCCAGATGAAGCGGCTCGGGCAGCACCGGGTGCTGCGGGCCAAACGGAATAACGGAGCGATGTGCCATGGACCTTACGCCTCCTTTTTCTGCTTGTCGCGGGCGGCCTTGGCGGCAAGCGCCGCGCGGACCTTGGCCGCCTTCTCGGGATCCATGGCGGCGAGCTTTGCCTCCATCTCGGCAGCCTTGAGCGCGGCCCTCGCAGCAGCTTCATCGTCCTGAGTATCGGAGCCGGCAGCCGCAGCGGGCTGAGCAGCGGCGCCCGCGGCGTCGCCAGCGCTCGCAGCACCCTCCCCTGCAGCAGCCGCAACCGCGGCGGCCTTTTCGGCCGCGGCTTTGCGCGCCTTGGCCTCGGCGGCGGCACGGACCTTCATGGCCTTCTCGCGTGCGGCCTTCACCTCGGGCGTGATTACACTCATGGGCTCGGCGGTCGAGACCTGGTAGAAAAAGCCGTTAAAGTCAACCTGCATGTCGGTGATGGCAAGACCAAATAGGTCGTGGGCCTCATTTTCAAACGGGAACACCGCCGGATAGTACGAGCTGATGGACGGAATCTCCTGGTACTGATCAATTCCCTCAACCACCAGGTTCTCGATCGCATAGCTGCCGTCCTGCGCAATATGCTCCTGAGCAGCACGAACGTTGATAAACGTATAGACCAGGCGATACGATCCGTCGTCCACACAGCGCTCGGCGTGCATTTGCACAAAGCGCGCGCCGACGCCCTTGAGCGCCTGCACATGCGGCAGGAGCTCGTCGAGCCCGACGGTGGTATAGATAGCCTTTTGCATTACTCGGCCTCCTTTGCAGCGACGGGCGTCTCAGCAGGTGCGTCACCAGCGGCAGGCGCTGCGGGTTTCTCGGCAGGCGCGTCACCGGCAGCGTCAGTCCCGGCTCCCGCAGCCACAAACCCGTCCTCGCCCAGCTCAACGCCGCCATCCCAGGTAGCAGCGCCGCCCACGGTAAGCGGGTCACCGCCGGCGCGCATCACGGCCTCCTTCTGGTCCAGGATGCCGCACGCCTCAACGATGGCGTCGATCACGGTCTCGGGACGAATGGCGCACCCGGGCGCGTACACGTCCACGGGAATTGCGCGGTCCACGCCGCCGATCACGTTATAGGCATCGCGGAACACGCCGCCCGAACACGCGCAGATGCCGCAGGCCACCACGCACTTGGGCTCGAGCATCTGGTTGTAAATCTGGCGCACGACAGGCAGGTTCTGGGCATTGACCGACCCCGTCACCAAAAAGATGTCCGCATGCTTGGGGTTGCCGGTGTTGACCACACCAAAACGCTCCGCATCAAACAGTGGGGTAAGCGAGGCCAGCACCTCGATATCGCAGCCGTTGCAGCTCGAGCCGTCGTAATGAATGACCCACGGCGAGCGCGACATTTTATGATCCATGGATGCCGCCTCCTAAATAAACACGTCGACGAGGATGGGCATAAGGTTGAGCAGGCCAAACACCAGCGCCACGCCCCATCCGAGCCTAAAGCAGCTGCGCCAGGTGCTGCGTGCGAAGGTGTTGTCGATCAGGACCTCGACAAAATACGTCGCGGCCATCACGACCAGGGCAACCACCCAGCTCACCGGGTTGTCCCAAACAAAGAACATGCCCACCCACATCAAAAACAGCACGGTCTCGCACCAGTGCATAAGGGTCATCTTGGCCAGCGTGCCGCCGCTCATCTCGGTAGCGACGCCCTGGACGATCTCCTGATGCGCGTGATGCGAGTACGAAAGGTCAAACGGCGACTTGCGCAGCTTGATGGTAAGCACCGCGAGCAGCGCGAGGAAAATGGGCGCGCTGTACACGATGATGGGGGCCGACTGCCCCGTCACGGCGATGGAATCGAAGCTGTCGGTGGCAAGGTACAGGCCCACGCTCATCAGCAGAACGGCGGGCTCGTAACTCATAACCTGCAGCAACTCACGGTCGGCGCCGACCTGGGCAAACGGGCTTTGCGTCGAGGCGGACGCCAACACCACAAAGATCGCGGCGAGGGTAACCATAAACGCGCACAGAAGCGTGTTGGAGCCCGACACAAAGATGCCGCCGCCCACCACGGTAAAGATGAGCGCGCACGCCATATAGGTATCGTCCATGGTGTTTACGCTGGCAGGGGCTTTGCGCAGCAGCTTGGCAACATCGTAGAAGGGCTGCAGCAGACGCGGACCCACACGGCCCTGCATGCGGGCCGAAAGCTTACGGTCAACGCCGTCGATCAGACCACCCACAAGCGGCGCCAGCAAGGCAAACGCCACGGTGCCAATAAAAATGCCCACGACGCCCGAGCCTTCAAAATACTTGCCGCGCAGCACCGAGGGCGCGCTCATGGCAAGCCGCTCGGGCCCAATCCACGCGCAACACAGCAGCGCAAACAAGATAATGCTGCAGCACACAACGCTACCCGCGGGGCCAATACGCTTCTCGCCAAGGGCGTCCTCCGAGTACCAATTGCGCTTTTCGGCCTTCACCTCGTGTCCCATCGAGCCGCGGAAATGGCGATATTTATCGGTTCCCACGCCCGAAAGATATACGTTTACGTGCGGTTTGTTGCTCACGCGGAATGAAGTCAGCAGCACCACAGCGATAAACGCCACGATAACCACCATCAGATACATAGCGTCCTTGCCGATAACGTACGGCACGCGGCCAAACACCATGGCCAAGTAAGGCGACACCAGACCGCTCGAGATAACCGGGAACGCCACGCAGCACAGAATCAGCAGCGCGGCGATGGTGTTGAGTGCCACCCATTCGGTCTTATGGACATTGACCTCAACGTTTTGAGCCGTAGGGTCGACGCCCGAAAGCTTGGCAAGCCACTTGCCCCAGAAGAAGAACGTCGCAGCCGAGCCAAAGGCCAGCACCATGATCATGAGCACGTTGCCAGTCTGCGCAAACGCCACCAGGGCACCCCACTTGGACACGAGCATGCCAAACGGCGCCACAAACATGCCCATGATGCCCAGCATCATCAGGCGCGTCAGGTGCGGCATGCGGCTGAACATGCCGTCCATGTCCTCGATATCGCGGCTGCCGATATGATGCTCGGCGGTACCCACGCACAGGAACAGCAGCGACTTTGCCACCGTGTGGAACAGGATCAGGAAGATGGCCGCCCATACGGCCTCGGGCGCGCCGACACCCAAGCAGGCACTGATGAGGCCCAAGTTGGAAATGGTGGAGAATGCGAGCACGCGTTTGGCGTTGCTCTGCGAGATGGCCATGAGGGCAGCGAGCAAAAACGTGATGGCACCCACACTCGTGACCATAAAGCCGGTCACGGGATAGATGGCATAGAGCGGGCTCAGCTTGACCATCAGGAACACGCCGGCCTTGACCATGGTTGACGAGTGCAGCAGGGCGCTCGTGGGCGTGGGGGCAACCATGGCACCCAGCAGCCAAGTGTGGAACGGCATCTGTGCGGCCTTGGTGAGTGCGGCGAGCGACAACAGAACGACCGGCATCACCAGCAGCGCGGATTGCGCGGTTCCGGCGCCGGAAAGCTCGATCATGCCCGAGATGGTCAGCGGCATGCCGTTAACGTGCAGAAACATAAGGCCCGCCAAAAACGCGATGCCGCCCAGCATGTTAAGAATGATCTGGGTAAAGGCGTTCTTGATGGCCTCGGGCGTGCGCGTGTAGCCAATCATGAGGAACGAGCACACGGTGGTGATTTCCCAGCCGCAGAACAGCCACTCAAGGTTGTCGCTCGTCACGATGACGAACATGGCCGAGAGGAACAGGAACATAAGCGCCAGGAACTGCGGGCGACGGTCGGGCGCGGTCTGCCCGCGCAGCGCGGCCTCGTGCTCGTCATGGGCCTGGAAGTCCTTCATATAACCCAAGGCATACACGCAGATTAGGCTGCCGACGATGCCGACGGCGAGCACCATGATCACGCTCATGTAGTCCAGGTAGAGCGGCGTTGCCGTGACGGCCTCGGCCGCGGGCAACGTCATGGCCGCAAAGGCGAGCGAACCCACCAGCTGGACTATGCCGAGCACCGTGGTGAGCGCGTTCCTATATTTGTACGCGTTGTACAGGATAACGGCGCACAGGATGACGTCGATGACGGAGCTGATGATCGAGAGCACATGCGAGGTGCCGGGGGCAACCTCAAAGCTCTGCGGACCCGTGCCAAAAAACATGACGGCGACTACAACTGTCACCGCCATAATAATGCCGGAGCCTACAAGCCCCACCGCATCGCGGGCGCGGTCACCGCGCGCGAGCAGCATGCCCAGCGCCGGTACCAGCGGAAACAGGGTAAGGAAATACAGTAGCGTCATACCATCACTCCCCCGTGCAAAAACGCTGCAATTGTTTAACGTTATAGCTCAATTGAGGAGTAGCGGCGGCAGGTTTTCGGTCAACTGGGGAGTTTTAGGCGTACGAGGCAAGGAGCCTGGCCGCATTGGAGTAGAGGGGCGGCAAGAAAAATGCGCCCCTGTGGGCGCACCATCCCGTTTGCTATTCCGCCTTTTTAACGCGCGGCTTGCGACCGCGCGGCTTATCGACCAGTGCGGACTCACCGCTCTCGCGGTACTGACGGCACCAAGCCTTGACCGAAGACTCGCTGGGAATCTTGTGCTTGATCATGGCCTCGCGAACCGTCAAGCCGTTTTCCAGACGGTCCTTAACCACAGCGAGCTTTACGTCGTACGAATAGGTGTGATGATGCGAACCGGCATTGAGAACGGCGTCGGCACCGCCCACGGCATACGCGCGGGCCCACTGACGAGCCGTGGCCTGGGGAATGCCAAGCTCCGCAGCGAGGGCACGATGACCGACCCCCTCTTGGAGGATCTCGACGGCGCGCTGCCTAACCTCGGGCGCATGCGTGCGAGTCCTAGTTGCTTCCGACATACCTGCCACTTCTTAGCCTTAACCGTTAATCTGCTTTCTTACGTGCAAGTTAGATAGTAGCATTTTACTGTTTGCTCAAAGCAGTTAATTAAAATAGACGCGGCGTTATCTGGGCATTTGGCACCAAATTACGACATTTCTTTATCGATTATTTACGCTGGTAGCTGACTCGCAGCTAATCGTCATTCGCTTGTCAACAAAATTGGCATCTCTTTATGTCCTTTGGTATAGAAGATATAGTTATTAACCCCTCCCCCAATAATTTTGAGTAATCTGCAAGGCAGTAGACGTCCTCACTCCTCATGATTACCGCGAATTGCCATCCACCGGAGCAAAACAAAAGGGCGGGACCTGCTGCGCTTGCAGGCCCCGCACCGATTGACACCCGACGGGACGCAGTCGGGCGAGGCGGATCCGTGCTACCGCCCCGCCTGGCCGCGATGCTCAACTACAGCTCGTTGGCCGCGTGATACGCCGTGCGGATGGCGCTCGCAATGTCGGCGGTGCGCTCGCCCGAGCAGTCGCCCACGCAGGTCACGGGCACCGTCACGCCGTCCAGGTCAAACGCGTTGGCCTTGGAGCCCACAGCCGTCACCACGTAATCGCAGGCGATATTTACCGGCTCCTCGGCGCCGTCCTCGGTGGTGCGCACGGCCTCCACGCCCTCGTCGGTAATGGCGGTCAGGCGGGTCTTCACGTGCTGCTCCACGTTGTGCTCGGCAAAGTCGCTCATAATCAGCGGCAGAATGGTCTCGGACTCGCCCGCGGCAATCTTGTCGAGCATCTCCACGATCGCCACCTCGCAGCCGTGCTGCAGCAGGTACTCGGCAGTCTCGGTGCCCACCAGGCCGCCGCCAATGACGGCGACGCGGCCCGTAAGCTCCACCTTGCCGGCCAGCACGTCCCAGCTCGAGACGACCTTGTCCGAGTCGGCACCCGGAACGGGGATGACCACGTCGTGCGCGCCCACGGCCACAATCGCGGCATCGGCGGCGTTGAGGTCCTCTGCCGTAGCGACGTGGCTGAGCTCAACCTTCACGCCCAGGCCAGGCAGAATCTTCTCGTAGTACTCGACCGAGCGCATGATCTCGTCCTTGCGCGGAGGCGCAGCCGCCAGCACAATCTGGCCGCCCAGATGATCGCTCGCCTCGTAGACGGTTACGTCGTAGCCGCGCTTGGCCGCCACGCGCGCGGCCTCCAGGCCGGCGATGCCGCCGCCCACCACGGCGACCTTCTTGTCGCCCTCGCCCGGCTTGATGGCGATGGTCGCCTCGTCGCCGTTCTCGGCATTGAGCACGCACGAAATGTACTTGCGGTTTTGAATCGCATCGACGCAACCCTTGTTGCAGTTGAGGCACTCGCGGATGGGCTCACCCGTGGCGGCCTTCAGCGCAATGTCGGGGTCGCACATGAGCGAGCGGCCATAGGCGATGATGTCGGCGGCGCCGTCTTCCAGAATCTTCTCGCCGGCCTCGACCGAAACCACGCGGCCCACGGTTGCCACCGGCACGGAGACCAGGGCCTTGACGCGCTCGGCCACGGGCAGCGTCCAGTTGTAGGGCATGGCGCCCATGGGCGGAATGGTGTCGCCCATGTTGCCGGTGT
>OIWM01000336.1_pt1 | contig 58376 bp, 58 predicted proteins | sample 1587451 | NCBI WGS metagenome assembly OIWM01 (sample SAMEA3888907, study PRJEB22519) | human gut metagenome | biome: human gut; feature: human-associated habitat; material: faeces | place: Denmark | collected 2011 | reverse complement strand
GAGCTATCCGTTACTACGACTGGGCAGTTACAAGCCCATGGCCTTTTGGCCGTGGGTTGTTGACGTCTGGTCCCCCTATCTTTTCGATATTTGGTTCCGCTGTGAGCGGCATCACTAACGCATATCTCTCACGGACGGACTTTTGTTCTTGTATAACAACGTCATACCATGCCGGTGGATGGTGAATCAAGGGGCATCTGTGCCAAAACCACATACAAAAACCGCCTTTCTGCGCGTACTGACCACTGTTTGACCACTATGAAGCTATCTTGCCCACAAAAAAGAGCAGTTTTGAGACGGTGATCCCAAAACTGCTCCATGCGGGCCGTATTTCGGATATTACGCCTTGCCCTTGGCGGCGAGGGCCGCCTTGGCGAAGTTGCAGGCGAACAGCAGTCCCGCCAGCAGGAGGGAGGCGCCCAGTCCGGTGTAGAAAAACGAGATGAACCAGTCCGGGGCCACGCTGCTGGACCGCAGCCAGATGCCGCCGGTCATCATCACTGCCATCATGATGAAGGACTTCACATCGAAAAACTTGAGGAAGAAGTGCAGCTCCTCCTCGTAGGCGCTGATGCGGGCCGTGTGTTTGTTCACTAGCCGTCCGAAAATGAAGATCTGGAATACGGTGAATACAACGGCGGACAGCAGATAATTGACGATCGTGCGGTAGGGAGGGCAGGCCAGCAGGCCGATGCGCAGAATGTTGAAGCCCGCCGCGCTCCAGACCAGAGCGGCAATGAGCAGCAGAGTGTTCCGCCTGACCTTCACGGTTGGTTCTCCTTGTGTGATCGAGCGGCGGCCGTGGACGCTTTTCCGGGGCATTCGCCCGCTACGGCAGTTTTAAGCTGATTAAGGGGGTCACAGTTCAGAAAGGGTTGGGCAGTGGTTTGCTTATTCCAAGATGCTTTTTAAAGCTAAGCGGGTGGCTGACTACTTGGACAGAGTTGCCGGTATAGCGAAAGACCAGAGGCAGAAATCCTCGTTGCTCGGCGACCGCGCCCAATTTTAACCAACCCCAACTGGCTTAGGCAGTGCAAGGCGGTACGAATTTCATTATCTGAAAGGACTACACCGGCCTCTTGAGCAGATGCCTTTAGAGATCCACGCCCCATTCCCCGCATAACCTTAGAAGCCTCAGCCAATTGGCCCAGGAGGAAGAGAAATTCCTCGGCATGTATTCCGGCAGCACGAAAAAAAGCGGTAGTTTGCGGAGCGGAATCCATAGTGACATAGGAGCTTGAGTCAGATCTATGCTGTTCCCAACTTTTTTTCAGTAGAACTGGTAGGGCACTGTATGTAATGATGGACCCTTCGCCAAGACAGGATAAATACTCTAAGTAATTATACAGTTCACGAACATTACCAGGGTATGGGTGATTAAGAAAGACTTCCATAGCCTCGTCCGTTAAGGTGAACGAACTTCCCAATGTGCGCTGAATCGCATGAATTAGAAGCGGAATATCCCCTTTGCGCTCACAAAGCGGCGGTATGGAAAGCGGGAGCGTGCTCAGCCGATAAAACAAGTCTTTGCGAAAAGTCTTCTCTTGAATCATAGTTTTTCTTACCCATTAGAATCACCTCGACCAATTGATGACCAATTATATCGAAAATTTGACCAATTGAAAAGGGAGGATGGCCAATCTTTTTGTAAACAATGGGAAAAAACGGGAAATTGCTGAGAATTTTTCCAAAAACGCAGGGGGATATACTTGGCACAAATATTGCTAATATCTTTATCGAACTGGCACAAGCACAAAAGCGAAATGGCAGATATGATCGCCAGATGTGAGGTGCTCGTACAGAAAAGGAGGGATGAAAACATGGTAAAACAGGAGGGGGCTCGTAGGATTGTGCAGGACTGCATAGGGATCAAACCAGATGATCAAGTCCTGTTAATTACAGACACAGGGCGTCCGCCCGTCGTGGAGCAGGCACTCTATGAAGCTTGTATAGAGGCTGGCGTGATTCCTAAGAGGCTTAGCTTTGATGGCGTACTGAAAGATGGTCAGCCTCCAGAGACAATCTCTACAGCTATGAAACAGGCAAATGTTGTGATTTGCATTACTACTAGTACGCTTGGATATTCTACTGCAGCCAAGATATGCACGCAGCAAGGAGGGCGGGTCATTGTAATGACCGAGGCCACAGAGGAACTTTTAACGAACAAAGCGTTAGAAGCTGATTTTGTCAACCTTCAAGGGCGAGTCCAAGCCGTGATGAAGGCGTTTGACCAGGCAAAAAAGGTCCGAGTCACCACGCTGAAAGGAACAGATCTTTCTTTTCGCATTGATGGCCGGACATCTCACTGCTGTAAGGGCACGTGTTTGGACCCCGGCACAATGGCGGCTGTCCCAGATATGGAGGTCTATATCGCCCCAATAGAGAACACGATGGCGGGAACTTTGATTGCTGATGTGATGGGCACCGGAATGGGGCTGCTCACCCAGCCGATCCATTTAGAGATCCAAGACGGAAAAGCCTACAGGATTACTGGCGGCACTCAAGCTGATCACCTGCGGAAAAAGGTTGAAAATGTACCAGGAGGCACCGTTGTGGCGGAATTTGCTATCGGCCTGAACCCCTGTGCTACACCGACTGGAAGCATTGTGATCGATGAAGGAATCTATGGCACTGGCCACTTTGCATTGGGCAGCAATACTGGTTTTGGCGGAAATAATGTCTGCCCTCAGCATTTGGACCTGGTCTATGAAAAGCCTACAATTTATCTGGACGAGTCTTTGTTTATGAAGGATGGCGTCCTGACTGAATTATAATGATTCATTCGGAGCAAAAATAAAGTTCCGTGTGATAAAAAGAAAAATGAGGAGGATTTAGTAATGTTAAAGAAGAGACTGACTAAAATCGCAGCGCTTTGCATCGCATCGACCCTGTTGTTGGCCGGGTGCTCCAGTGGATCAACAAAATCTTCCCCCAATCCTGACAGCGAAAAGGATTCTGCTGCTGCAGCCCCCATTGTGCTGAAATTTAGCGATGTTAATGCCGAACAGTCACCTGCAGGAATATTCTGCCTCAAATTTAAGGAATTAGTGGAGGAACGAACAGAAGGCCGCGTGCAGATTGAAAACTATTTCGGAGGAACTTTAACCGCTAATAACATCGAGGGCACCCAGACTGGTATTGCAGATTTGAGCCAGCATGATGTCAGTGAGGTAACAGATCTGTGCGCAGCCCTGTCTATCTTAGAGGCGCCATTCCTTTTTGATAGTGAAGAGGAACTCTTTAAAGTTACAGCTCCCGAATCTCCCATCATGGATCGGCTGAATGAGGAGTTGAGCGGTACAGGCGTACGTCTGCTTGCCACTTATTCTTGGGGCAATCAGAACCTGCTGACTACGAGTAAGCCCGTCTATTGTGAAGAAGACTTGAAGGGAATGAAGATCCGTGTTATTCCCAGCCAAATCTTTATGGAGACCATGTCCGCTATGGGGGCGACTCCTTCTCCCATGGGCTGGAGTGAAGTAGTCACCTCGTTGATCACCAAAATGATCGACGGTACCGGTATGCCGTTCTCTAACATTGTGGATACCGGCTTGCACGAGATCGAGGGGTATTGCATTATGACCGGGCACAACCCCACCCTGTCCGGTGTATTTATCAATGAAGCAAGCTGGAACAAATTGAGCGAGGATGACCAGAAGATCTTGGAGCAGGCCGGTGTGGAAGCGCGCCAGGCAGTCTACGAGAGCTTTGCCGCCAACGAAGAAGCCGCCCGCGCCGCCATTGCTGAGAAGGGCATGGTCATTATCGAGAAGGATGAGCTTTCCTTTGACACTGATGCCATCCGTGATTCTGTCGCGGAAAAGTTCAAAGATGATTGGGGCGACATTTTCCAGGAAATCATGGAGTACCTTGGCAAAGCATAACCAACAGAGGTTCTGACACGGCGGAGCTGTTGAAACGCAAGCAGGTCCGATCTGTTAGTAGGAGGTTGTTATGAAAAAAGTGTTGGATTTTTATGAAAAGATCATTGGTTGGTTGGAAATTGCGCTTAATCTCCTGATTGTTGGGGTTATCGGCTTGCAGATCATCACGCGTTTCTTTTTTAATCTGCCACTGAAGTTTCCGGAGGAAGTTTCCGCGTTTGCCCTGATCGCCATGGTTTTTGTAGGCGTCTCTGTCGTAGAGAGGCACAACGAACATCTGCGGGTAGAGTTTTTGCAGGATCTTCTGCCGACAAAAGGGAAAAAAGCCATGAATATTGTTAGCCGGTTACTAACTCTCGTGCTGACAGGGGGCATTTTGGCGGGAGAATTTCAGCTTTTCCCGCAAATCAAGATGCTAAAAACTCATGCGGCCCGAATTCCTTATGCGTGGTTACACATTGTAATTATTGTTTCTACAATCCTGTGGGCAATTTTTGCTGTGCTGGGACTGCTGAGTGAATTGAGAAAGGGGGAGTAAACCATGCTTGCTATCGTGTTAGTCATGTTTTTGGTTTTGCTGTTGGCAGGATTTCCAATTATTGTATCCATGGGAATCCCAGCGCTGCTCTATGTAATTGTAGAGGGGCTCCCCATTTCCACCATGGCCTATTCTGCATTTCAGGCACTGAACTCCTTCCCCCTAGTGGCCAGTCCATTGTTTGTGCTAATGGGATGCCTTATCAACGAGTTCGGAGAGACTACACGGCTATTTAACTTTTGCCGAGTTCTGATGCGCAATGCAAAGGGCTATACGGCAAAAGTGAATATCATCGTTAGCTTACTCTTTGCAGGAATGTCTGGCGCTGCGGTAGCCGACATTGGTGGATTGGGACAGGTGGAAATCAAAGCTATGGAAGAAGAAGGCTTTTCAAGAGACTATGCCTGCGCCGTAACGGCAGCCACCTCAATGGTAGGCCCCATTTTTCCGCCGAGTATTCCGCTGCTGATATTTGCGGTATTAGCGCAGCAATCCCCTCTGCACTGCTTAATGTCCGGCGCAATTCCTGCCTTTGCCATCGTTGTCTGTCTTTATATCTTTATCTCCTTCCAGTGTCGAACCAAGTTGAAGGGGTATCATGATGAGCATCCTGCCGCCGAAAAGGAAAGCCTTTGGGCGGTCACCAAGGAGGCGGCTCATATTCTTTTCCTAATCCCCGCCATCATTGTTGCTATGCTGGGTGGTTTTTGCAGCCCAAGCGAAGCTGGCGCAGCTGCTGTTATCTACATATTGATTGTCGAAGCGATTAAAGGCAAATTCTCTTTTTCCATTTTGAAAAATGCTATCGTGGGGACGTATAAAACTGTCAGCAATATCTTTATTATTATTGCAGTAGCTTCGTTTTTCACTAAAGTTCTGACATTAGAACATTTCCCTGAAATGGTAACCTCTGCATTCCTGGGCATGGCCGATAGCCCGTTTTTAATTTTACTACTGATAAACCTCTTGGTCTTGTTAGTGGGCATGTTCATGGAGACTATATCGGCTTTGACTATTTTGACCCCCATTTTGTTGCCTGTGGCTGCAGCAATCGGTGTGGCCCCAGTACATCTGGGTGTCATTTTAGTTCTAAACCTGACCATTGGCATGCTGACACCGCCCTTTGGTGTTGGCCTATACACAGTGGCTACCGTGGGTAAGGAAGCTCCGCACAAAGTACTGAAAGAACTCCTACCTCTGTACGTCCCACTGTTGATTGCCTTAATGGTGGTTACCTACGTGCCAGGACTTACCATGTGGCTGCCTAGCCTGTTGTAAGCAAAAAAATAAAGAGGACAGGAGCCAAATCTTATGGATATTAAAAAAGTGATTGCTAAATACCCACGTATCCACCTAACCCCGCTTCCCACCCCATTGGAATTCGCACCACAACTGACAAAAATGCTGGGCGGGCCAAAGATATATGTGAAGCGAGATGATTTGACTGCTATCGCTTTTGGTGGAAACAAGACCAGAAAACTCGAATTCCTAATGGCAGATGCAGTAAAGCAAAATGCGGATACAGTTATTACATTAGGCGGTGTCCAGTCTAATTGGGTGCGTCAGTGTGTGGCAGCGGCGAGAAAATTGGGAATGGATAGCGTTGCAGTACTTGAAGGTGAAATGCCGCAGGTTTATCAGGGCAATGTTCTCCTGGATCGAATTTTTGGGGCTCAATTGATTTATGATTCTAATATCACGCAGGAACTGGAAGATCAGGAGATCCAAGGAATATGTCCAATCACGAGCAAGGTTGCAGAAAGTTATCGCCAGAGAGGAAAGCATCCTTATCTTATGCCATTAGGTGGTGCTACGCCCTTGGGAAACTTGGGATACATTAACGCTGTAGATGAGTTAATGTATCAGATGGATGAACAAGGCATTCATGCCGATTACTTGATTGCTGGCACAGGGACTGGAGGAACACAGGCCGGAATCGAATGCGGACTTCGCTTGGCAAACGCATCGGCTAAAATGTTGGGCATCAGTGTTAGCCATCACACACAGCCTAAAGAAGTGGAAATTGCCGCATTGTGTAATACCACTATGGAATTTCTGGGAATTCATGAGCAGCCCTTCACTCCAAACGATATTTCAGTGAACTATGATTATGTCGGTGAAGGATATGGAGCAGTAACAGATGCGGCAATTGAAGCTATTCACATGGCTGCTGAGTTGGAGGGACTGATTCTATGCCACACCTATGCGGGTAAGGCGTTTGCTGGGATGGTGGATTTAATCCGTCGGGGCGTTTTGACACGTGACCATACGGTAGTATTCATCCATACAGGCGGCGGTGTAGGCAATTTTGCTCACCCCGAATTGTTTTGATCTTTTCAGGTATTTCAAAATTGCAGGATAAGCGTTAAATAATAGGCCGGATTGAAATATCCAGCGAAGTGTGCCAGAATATCCATGAACCTCACCGAGACTCACCAAGAGTCTCGGTGAGGTTTCGGTATGGAGGGTATAGTCACCGTTACTTACCGGGAGCGCCGGGAAGCCAGGGCAATCAAGAAACGCAAAATGCACAAGGAAACATCTCTCTAAACTTTAGGTCAGAGGCAGAAGTTCCTTGTGCAAGGCAAGCCCAGTCTTGCAGACTGGACTTGCCGACAGAATGCGTTTTAGGGGTTTTCGTACCGCTTGTATTGAGGAGGATAAATCCCACCGGAGCGGGTCATTCCGCCTTCATGATGACCTTCAGCCGGTGGACGATCTGACAGGTTTTCAATTCCTCCAGATCAATGACGGCGATGCCCAGCTGGGCGGCCCGGTGGCGGGCGGCGGCGTTGCAGACCTCCGTGGTGACGATGGCCGCCTTGGCGCCTTTACCGCCGAAGCGGTCCCGGAGGATGGCCAGCTCGTTCAGGGCCTCCGTCTTGATGTCGCAGGCCTTGCAGCTTAAAAACAGGGGGATCACGCCCCGGGCGGCCATGACGTCGATCTCGTTGGAGACGCTGCCGTGGCCCAGTACCTCGTCCCACCGCACCACAGCGCTGCTGATAACGTCATGGAAAATGGCGGAATCCACGCAGGCCTTGTAGGCATACAGCTCCAGCGCGCTGCCCACGTCCCGCAGCCACGCCCGGGTGTTCAGATCCCGGAATCGGAAGGATACCTGCTGGCCGGGGACGATCTCCAGATCCTGAATAAAGTCGATACGGGCCAATTCCCGCAGCGTGTCCTCGTTGGCGGTGTTGCGGGAGCCGCGCTCACCCTTCACAGTGTAGCCACCCTGTACGGACAGGGGCGGGGTCTGACCGTATTCCGAGGGGGAGATCCGCTGGATATAGGAGATGATATTGGGCCAGTCCCGGCGGAATTGGAGGAAGCAGTCGAAAAACGGGTCGAAGTCCGGGAGGTATTGGGATAGGATCTGATTGTCCACCCGTCCGGGCAGCAGCGTGCCGCCGGCCATGAGGAAGAAATCCTCGATGGAATAGGTCAGGCCGCAGGGCAGCTCGTCGGCAAAGGCCGCGCCGGAAATGTCATAAAAGCGGTTTTTCTTCCGGGAGTAGGTGAAGGCGGGCACGCCCTTTTTCGCCGCGAACATCCCTGCCGCGAACAGGGCCGCGTCGCTGCCGCCGGTGACGTCGATGGCGCAGTCCGGGAACCGTTCCCCGATGGTAAACAGCTGCCGCAGGATGCGGTCTGCCTTGAAGAGGCTGGTCTCCACGAAGATCAGCTCCGGCTCCCAGCCCCGCCGCCGGAAAAAGGCGGCCAGAGTCTCCTGCCGGGTGCGATCCTGGGCGATCTCACCGGGGCAGAGGTAGACGATGCGCCGGGGGCGGAACATATCCGGTGCCAGAATATTCTCAATGGCACGTTCGTCATACAGTTCGATCAGGGTGTTCATGCGCCGTCCGCCTTTCTTTGTTTTTCCCCATTATATTGCGTTCCGGCGGAGAACACAATAGACAACCCGCCCGGCTTGTCGGAAAAGGGATGCTGCATTCAGAAAAAACCAGCACCGCTTTGGCGGTGCTGGATAAGGGCAAAGCAGGGGGGGTCACTCCTCCGTGCGTTCCGGCAGGGGGACCTCCGGCATCAGCTCCCGGCTGACCACGGTGAGGATCTCCTCCAGCTTGCCGCAGTCCTCCGGGGAGAAGCGGGCCATGATGCGGTCCATGACCTCCGACATATAGTTGGAGGAAATGTTGTAGTAATCGATATATTTCTGGGTGACTTCCAGATGAAATTCCCGACGGTCCGAGGGGGACTGGATCTTGCGGATGTAGCCCTTTTTCACCAGACTGTTCACCTTATAGGCGGCGTTGGGAGGGGAGATGCACATGAAGGTGGCGAACTCGTTCACCGTAGGCCGCCCCAGCGCCATGATGCTCTCCATGCAGAAGGTCTCCACCGTGGTGAGACTGGCTTCCCGGTCCTGAAACCGGCGGAAGATCTCCTGATAAAAGTGAAGCTTGAATTTGGTGTATACTTCGTTAAAAGCCTGATGCAGCATGACGCTTCCCCTTCCTGCGGAATGAAAAAATCTAAGCTTAGTATACCAATCCTGACGGAAAAAGGCAAGTCGTCACCGGACGGCGGGGGACAGTTTTCCCATACAGGCCGCTGTGGGTGTTTTCAGCCTTTGTCCAGAACCCGCAGTCGGGGAAGAACATGATGCGGAGCCACAAGCTCGCACTCCATATCGCTGATGCCTCGTGGGGTGAAATCCGCCGACAGCTTACCTGCAAAGCCGACTGGTATGGAAAGGAACTCGTCATCATTAACAGGTTCTTCCCGTCCAGTCAGACTTGCGGTTGCTGTGGTTACCGCAACAAGGAGGCCAAAGACCTCAGGTTCGGCTCTGGGAGTGCCCGGAATGCGGGGCGCTCCACGACCGCGACATCAATGCGGCACAGAATATTCTCCAGCGTGTCGAAAAAGTCTTTTCTCCCCGCTGAGCAAGTTTTCAGAACTTCATAAAAGTTCTGAAAACTAAGGATTTCAATAGTACAGGACACCTTTCTTGGGTTTCCCGCGCACACCCTTCCTTTCCGTTGCGGAGAATCTACCTCTTTATCGACAGCCTCATTCTCAAAGAAGGGCTCAGGAAACGGACACTCGCTGCCTGATACAGCTCTCTCGTACACACGGTAGGGCGGGACACGCCCGAACTTATCCGCTTGGGGAGACCATGTAAGACCCCGCTAGTGCGGGCTGCGGCCGCTGAACCAAGAATCCCCCTGACTTCAGTCATGGGGAGTGTCAAGGGGTAACTTCTCCCAACAGAATGCGGATATAGTCCTGCCGGGCGTTGATGATACGGCCAACAGAAACATTTTCCGTTTCAATGCGGTAGAGGGCAATATAGCTTTCCACCACCAGCATACGCAGGTCGGTTTCATAGCCGGTCTTTGCCCCAATGGAAACACCCATTTCAGGAAACTGCTTGAGCTGGGCGCAGCCATCGAGGATGGCTTTTGTGATCCGACTGGCAGCGGTGGGGTTGTGAAGCTCACTTTTGATATACCGTTTGATCTCCTGGAGGTCGCATAGCGCCTCCGGCGTATATCTTAGCTTCATTCCGTTACCCCAAGGGTGCGGTAAGCATCTTCCTCAGAAACCCAGCCATCCTTTTCAGCGGATTTCCAGCCTTTTTCCGCTTCATCCAACAGGCGGCGCATGGCTTTCGCCTTCATATATTCCGCATTTTCAGGCGAAGCAAGAAATGGCAGGCCCTCCATGTTTAGGGATTGCTGAATGAAGATATTAACGGCATCGGTAAAGGAAAGGCCCTGGCGGGCGTAAATCTCCTCCACACGCTGTTTGACTTCTGGATTGATCCGCATTTGAAAGGTTGCGGTTTTAGGTGCAGATGTGACATTGATCGTGCTCATAGCATTCACCTCTATATCAGTATATACCAAAAATCAGAAATGTCAATACAACGTCATTACAATTTGGGGCGAGGGGGACTTGGACAACAACTGGATCGTAGAAAATCTGACCAACGCCTTTGGCGTCTGGACCAATAAAATGACGGAAATGTGGTCGCTGCTGACGGAATCGCCCCAGACCTTCAAGGGCGGCACCATCTGGCAGACCAGCCACATTTTTTCATCCATTAAAAAATTGCGTTGTTGAAGTTTTTACTTCCGCATACTAAAATGATGGTAAGTCCCTGCTCTTTTTTGAGAGCAAACAAACCTATAAAGACGCATCAGCAACGTTTGCTCTTTTTATTAGCCCAGTTCTGTGCTATGGTAGATATACCACAAGAAATGCTTCGACCGGGATGAACACTGAACATAGAAAGCAGAGGTGCTGTATATGTCATACCCGAAGCCATTATCCGAGAAATCACTGAAACGACTGTACACGCAGGCGGGGTTATCGACGGAAGCATATGATTTTCTGCATTCCCTGTTTGCCGCCTGCGCAAATCTGTATGGAGCCATCGCCCTGCGCGATGTGTGGTCGGTTTATCAGGAGTTAAAAAGCGAAGCGCCCCGTATTCGCCGACAGGATCTCGTTGCTTTTTCCGCCATCGTCCGCCGGGAGGTGCAGCCCTATCGGGTATATGAGATCGAGGAATTGTACACAGAAGAGCCTCACAACGATCTGGATCGGCACATCGTATCGAAGGAACTGATTGGCACCGGTTATGGCAAGATGTTTTCCTTCTATGCGTTGATGGAAGGACTCGGCAATCATCCGTACTGTGTTCCTGACAATTTTCTCTCTTATGCGGCACTGTCCGCATCGGCAGAGGAAAAATCACTGGCGGATTTCATCGGAAATCTGGAATCTACTGCGGCGGAATGTGCGCCAAGACAGCACAAAACGTATCCCAACGAAAATCGCGGGAAGAAACTGAGGGCGTTTTCGTTCCTCAATTTGAGCGAGCGGTTTGATCTGGAGTATTATAAAAAAGTCCCTGCCACATATTCCGCTCTGCTGGAAGAATACAGCGGTACAGAAGCGGAAAAGATCGTGCGTCAGCATAGATGGGATGAAAATATTGGCCGTCTGCACACAACGGAAATCATTCAAAACCTGGAAAATGAACTGCATGAGGTCGGCGTCCGCCTGACGGAAAAGCAGCAAGATACGCTTATGCGGCTCATCGTGCAGTATCACAATGGAAGCCGCTTGTGGTGTCTGCGCGGTTGGAAGCCAAATGAACTGGCAGATATGCACGGCAATTCCGACGTTCCAAGCATCTCGTTTGGTCCGGGCCTTCAGCAGGCCTTTGCTGACGGAATAATGGACAAGGGTGATCTCGTTCGCAAAATACAGGAGCTGGGATGGAAGGTGATGGAATGAGTGCCACGGATAAAGTCAAGGAAGCGGACTGGAGACTTTTCAGATCCCGTCTCCCCATTTGGCAGGAAGCCTATATGGAGCGGCTGAACCGCGAATATATCGCTCTGCTCTCAGGGACCGGCTCCGCATCCGAGAAATTCTGGGAGCTGGAAAGACGCATGCGCGAGGACAAAAGGCGGGGCGGCGTGGTGATGCGCATGAGCCGCAACGATATGGAGCTGAACCTATTGAGCCTGCTGTCTGACGGCGTAATTTCCATCGCGGAGCTCGATGGGTTCAGCGAGGAACTGCGGGAAAAGCTGGCCTTTGTGCTGCGGGATCATAGGGACTGGGATCATGGCGACAGTTGAGCAAGCGCTTGCCCGTCTGCAAAGATCCGCCTTCCGCGCAAAGTTCCATTTGAGTGAGCAGGACAGGCAGTACATAGCGGACAAGGGTATGGAGACCATTCAGCGCCACGCTGCCGACTTCGTCAGAACGCGGCTTGCACCGGCAAGCATCCCCAATGACGGCAAGCAGACGCCGATGCGCGGGCATCCGGTGTTTATCGCCCAGCACGCCTGCGCCTGCTGCTGCCGTGGATGCCTGCATAAGTGGTATCACGTCCCGATGGGACGGGAGCTGACGGAGAATGAACAGGAGCGCATCGTGAAACTGCTGATGGCATGGATCGCGCGGCAGCTTGACTGCGATATGAAGTGAGAAGGGGAGGCCGCGGGAATGTGTCCGTGCCGGTTGGAGCGGGTTTCCTGGCCTTTTGACGCTTCCGTTTCTGCTATGATCGCATACGATCTGATTTTCGGCGCTGCCGCGTTCGCCGGTCTGGGCGCTGGGGTTTCCGACCTTTTTTCCCACATTGAGCAGATCGATTCCGGCCTTCCCGCAGACAGGGGCCGTATTCTGAAGAATCTTGTCATGATCCTCGTTCCGGCGTTTTTCATGGCTTTGCCGCTCATGCTTTTGTGATCTTCGCATATCATATATCCCAATTCGATCTTTCGGCCCCGGCTGTCCAACCCCCGCGTTTTCAAAGGAGGGAGGATGCGGAAACGCGAAATGGAATTGGGAGTATCATATGGACAATACAATAAGGGGGGATGGCTGCTCTCAATGGATAGGGGCAGCCGAAATTTATGACGCGATGTAAAAAACTGTATGCGCACGCTTGCGCTGGCTTTGACACTGGTCCTGTCTCTGAGCGTAAGCGTCCCCGCGCGGGCCGCCGTGGACGAGACCAACGCCAACCGGCTTAACGCGCTGGGGCTGTTCCTCGGCACCGGCAGCGGCTACGATCTGGGAGGCACCGCCACCCGTTTGCATGGCATCATTATGCTGACCCGTATGCTTGGCGAGGAGGACGCCGCGCTGTCCTTTGACGGCCCCTGCCCCTTCTCCGATGTGGCGGCCGGAAAGCCCAGCGCCTATACGGGCTACGCGTTCGCGCAGGGCTATACCACCGGCGTGAGCGCCACGACCTTTAACCCCGGCGGCGCTCTGAGCTTCAAGCACTAAGTCACGTTTTTACTGCGGGCATTGGGTTACGATGACGGCGCGGGAGATTTCACCTTTGCCGCGTCGCTGGATAAAGCCGTGGAAATCGGCATGATGACCCGCGCCAGCGCTGACTGCATCCTCCAGAAGCAGTATGCGCTCTATCGCAGGGATCTGGTGGATCTGTCCGTCAGTGCCCTGACGACGCCTTTGGCGGACGGAAGCGCCACCCTCGCGGAAAGCCTTGCGAAAAAAGGCGTATTTACATGGGAGGAAGGCCGGGCACAGGGCCTGATCGGCGGCGGGCAGGAGTCCTATGTCCATTCCTCTCTGCGGAATACCGGCGCGCCAAAACCTGAGCAGAGTGCCAGTTCCGGCGCTGTGTCCCGTGTGACAAAGACCTACGCGCTGCCCTCCGGCTCCGTCAGCGCCGATGTGATCACGGTGGACACCTCCGCCCCCGGCGTCAGCGTCCGGGCCGCCATGGTGAACCAGAAGCTGGGCGCTTCCGCGCCTTTCAGCAGCATCGTGTCCGCTTCCGGCGCGGATGTGATCGTCAACGCGAATTTCTTTGCCGCCTATTCCGGGCAGGATAAATTCCCCGTGGGCCACGTTATGGCAGACGGAACGTTCCTGTATGGCGTTTCCGGACTGACCTCCTTCGGCTTTACCGGCTCCGGAGCAGTCTATGTGGGACGGCCCGCCGTATTTTTCTATGTCAGGGGCGGCAGAGACTCCTGGGCCTGCTATGAGATGAACAGCAAGACGTAGGGAAGCGATCTGTCTGTGGTTTACACCCCGGCGTTTGGAGGAAGCGTACCCATTAAAATCGACGGCACGGCGGCCACCGTGGCGGGCGGCGTTATCACCGATGTCAGAGCTGTCGCGGCGGGAGAGACCGTGGCGATCCCCGCCAACGGCTACGTCATGGTATTTGGAAATGACTTTACCTCTACCTCTTGGTATCGTGAGCCAGCCGTGGGAACGTCTGTGACCCTGACTCCCGGACTGACCGATTCCGATACCAGCGGCTTCCCCATGGAGGAGATTACCGCCATGGTCAGCGGCGGCCCCCGTCTGGTTGAAAACGGCGCGATCTGCACCACGCTGGAGCCGGGCTTCCAGGAGGCACGCTTTACCTCCGCGGTAACGTCCCGCACCGCCCTTGGCAAGCTGGCGGACGGCAAGCTGGTCATCGTCTCCACCGGCTCCGCTTCCATTCAGCAGCTTCGGGAGCTGATGCTCCAGCTGGGCTGCGTGGAGGCGGTCAATCTGGATGGCGGCGGCTCCACCGCGCTGGCTTATCAGGGGAAGCTGATCCGCTCCCCGGGACGGGAACTGACGACGACCCTGCAAATTTTTACCCATTGATCCGTTATTTTCAAAGCCTCGACGCCAAGCGTCGGGGCTTTGTTATCGCCGCGGCCCGGCGGCGCGGTTCGGCTTTGCTTTTGCCGGACCTCTCCGAAGAATCACGGCTTCGAACTGGGTCGGATTGCAATATCCCTTTGCGGCCAGTTCTTCTACAAACGAACCGGCGTTGACTTTCACGACCTTGGAGACAGTACCACAAAAATAAACCTTTTCGCTCACTTGCGGTAGCTGTCTTGTTTTTCGGCGCGCAGGCCCCGGCGGCTCAGCCCAGAAAGGACATGGCAGCCAGAAGAACTGCCAGAAAAGCGAAGCTGATGGCGGAAAAGAGGATGAGAAAGTGCTTGGCGCCGCCGGGAACGCGGCGGGTGTATTCCCGGAAGGTGATGAGGCTGGCCAGAGAGGCCACCAACGTTCCGGCGCCGCCAACGTTGACGCCTACCAGAAGGCCGTGGGCATCCTGCGTGAAACGGCTGAGGAGGATCGCGGCGGGGACGTTGCTGATGATCTGGCAGGTGAGGGCGGAGATCAGCATGGTCCCGTGGGATAAGAGCCGGACAAACAGCATCCGGACAGGCTCCATCCGGGCAAGGTTGCCCGAAAAGGTGAAGAAAGCGGCAAAGGTGGCCAGAAGCCCCCAGTCCACGGACTTCAGTGCATGCCGGTCCAGAAACCAGAGCGCCAGAACGATGATGGCCAGACCGGGACCGTAGGGGATCAGCCGCAGCACCATGGCGACGGCCAGACAGAAGAGCCCGCCGTAGACCGCGGCCCGACGGCGGTCTACAACGACCTGCGCCTCCGGCACCGTAAGCCGGTCCTTGGGGAACAGCAGGCAGCAAAGGAGAATGAGCACGGTGGACAGGATGAAGGGCGGCAGCATCACGGAAAAGAACGTCCCGGCAGGGATGCCGTAATAGCTGAAGAGGTAGAGATTCTGCGGATTGCCGAAGGGGGTGATCATTCCGCAGAGGTTTGCGGCGCAGTTCTGGAGAATGAACAGCAGCGCGGCGTGCTGCTCCTGCCCGGTGACGGAGAGGACGAACCAGCCCAACGGGAGAAAGGTCAGCAGGGCGGTATCGTTGGTCAGGAGCATGGAGCCGAACATGGTGATGATCACCAGCGCCGTGCATACGCCCCGGACGGTGGAAAAGGTGTGCACCATCCGCTGGGAAAGGGCGGAAAAGATATCCAGATCCCGCAGCGCGCCCACCACCGCCAGAACGCTGAACAGACAGGAGAGGGTCTTGAGGTCATAATACCCCAGATATGCGCTGTCGGGAGGAACGAAGAAAGCGGTCGCCGCTGCGGCCAGCAGTGAGATGACCAGCATGGCGTTGGCGCGGCACCAGGAACGGATCGTGTGCATAAAAAGCTCCTTTATTTGGGATCGTCAGGAATCCTGCGCGGATACTTGCCTAAAGAAGATAGCACATTTCTTCCTGATTTACAACGGATTCCTTATGAGCGGAAGGTGTTTTCCGCCAAAAAGCGCTCGAAGGGGAGCCCTTCGAGCGCTTGCTATGATCTGCTTTGGCTTATTCGCCGCAGCCGGGGCAGCCCTCGCAATCCGTGCAGGCCGCTTGCTTTTTCTCATATTCGTACAGCGTTCCCTCGGTCATATGTGACAGCGCCGCAATGCGCTCATTCAGCATATCCCACATGCACATGGGCAGATGGTCACGATGCCCGCGATGGAGCGTCACGCATTCAAAGCAGTTGCCATGGTGCGGGCACTTCTCCTGACAGGGACAGTGATCCCCGCTCTCCCGGACCTGCTTCAGAAACTCCTGCTTGACCTTCCATGCCTCCTGCTTTTGTCCGCGGCGATCAAGATCGTTTTGCAGAATGGCCAGCTCATTTCCGTCGATTTTCATAATCGTTTCCCTCTTTTACTCATTTACTCTTTTGCTCGGGTGAAATGATTGTAGCAGAGATTTACAGGATCCGCAAGCTATTCCTGCATGACGGACTTCCCTGCACTTGGAGTGGGGATGCGATTGAGAATATGTCCGCCGCAAGCCCATTCCGTAAGGGGTGGGTAAGGCGGACTTTAGGATACTGCTTGATTTTGTTTCAGATACGATATAATTGAAACGTCAACGAATCAGTATAGCGTAAATGAGAGAAACGGTCAACTGGTCTTTGCATTGAACAACGAACAACGAAATTTTGTTGCCAGAGAACGCACCCGTCCGACTGACAAGCGTCCAGCTTGAGGAACTGGACTACCTTCATACTGGCCGCTCTGCGGAACCGCTGCTCAATTTCGCCGGTCGAGGTAATTTTGCAGAGCGGTGTACGCACACTTAGAATGCCCAAACTGAAAAGTTTTTTGTTTTAGACCTTAAAAAGTTATTGAATATACAAACTATTTTGGGTATACTATTAGCTGTAGGGAGGCGATACGATGATCAACAGACCGGACTATATCGCGGCAATCGAGCCGTTTATCGACAAGCCGCTCGTCAAGATACTTGCCGGTATCCGTCGCTGCGGCAAGTCTACGATCTTTGAGATGCTGAGAGAGGAACTGCTGCGGCGCGGTATTGGGGAGGACCAGATCGTCTGCAAGCGGTACACGGAGATGGATATTCCCGAGAACATCACCGCCAAGCAGATGTATGACGAGCTGACCGCTGCCATGGCGGGCAAGGGACATTGTTACCTCTTGCTGGACGAGATTCAGGAAATCACCGGCTGGGAGAAGGCGGTCAACAGCCTGTTGGAAAGTGCGGATGCCGACATCTATGTGACCGGCTCCAACTCCAAGCTCATGTCCAGCGAGATCTCCACCTATCTGACGGGCCGCTATGTGTCCATTCCTGTCTATACGCTGTCGTTTAAGGAATATCTGGACTTCAAGGCCGACAGCACTTTATCCCGCAGGGAACTGCTGGAGGAGTATATCCGCTTCGGCGGTTTTCCCATCATTGCACTTAGCGAATATGATGAGCAAAGCGCTTATCAGATCGTCAACGGCATTTACCACACCGTAGTTTCCCGTGATATTGTCAAACGTCACCGCATCAACAAGCAGGATCTTTTTGACCGTGTGGTGAAGTATATCATCGAGAATATGGGCAAGACCTTCTCGGCAAATGCGATCTCCACTTTCCTCAAAAGCGAGCACCGCAAGGTCTCGGTGGAAAGCATCTATAATTATCTGCGCTGGCTGGAGCAGGCGTTCATCATTTACCCCTGCGAACGCTACGACCTGCAAGGCAAGAGCATCCTGAAAACGCAGGAGAAGTATTATCTTGCCGATGTCTCCCTGAAATACGCGCTGCTGGGCTATAACCGAAAAATGCTGGACGGCGCGATGGAGAACATCGTGTACCTCGAATTGAAGCGCCGCGGCTACGATGTTTACATTGGCAAAAACGATACGAAGGAGATCGACTTTGTTGCAACGCGCCGCGACGAGCGGATCTATGTGCAGGTCTGCGTCCGGATCCCAGAAGCATCGGACCGCGAGGTGGGGAACCTGATGGAGATCCGCGATCATTACCCCAAATATGTTGTTACCCTCAACGAGATGGATACCGGCATCGAGGACGGCATCCGGATCGTTCACCTCGCGGATTTTCTACTTGCCGAACAATGGTGATCATCTTTCGGCTCATTCGGTAACCGTAGAACCCAGTCATGTTATTTTAGAAAAGCCTACTTGATAATCGTTACTTCGCAGTTTTTTTGCCATTCCATTCATCTGCACCTCTCAATCTGCTGCCAAAGATACAAAACCCCGGGCGCTGTGCTTGCACAGCGCCCGGGTTCGTCTCTCCTGCCAAAGGGGAGGGGGTCAAATAGGTTTTTCTGCTTTCTTGCCGGGGTCAGCTCATAGGACCAATTGGCATCCGTTGTGCTTTTCATTACAGTAATAAAGAATGTTGTATCCGTTCGGGCACTCAGCTATCCAGATAGATCCCGCTTTGAGTGTGATTTCCTGTCCGCTTAGGTAGAAAGAGTTGAGACCTGGCTTACCCAATTCATGGAGATAAGCCTCATTGATCTCCCCCGTCTCCATGAACTCATATTGGAGCTGGGCGTAATAGCTTCGCACGTTGGCCCAGTCGGTTGCGACGCGCGCCTTGTGAAGCTGTGAGCTGAAGGTCGGGATCGCGACGGCCACCAGAACGGCGATGATCGCCACAACGATCAGCATTTCCATCAGTGTAAATCCGTGATCCCGTTTTGCAGTCGGGGTCGTTCTCTGTTTCGTCATTTTGCCACCATTTTCCATAACGTATCGGCGCGGGCCGCCCATAGGGAACAGGGGGCCTGCCGCATATGCTCTGTTTTGCCCGGCTTTCGATTCAAGTGTGAGCCGAGTCTGAGCTTTTATTATATGGATAGCACCTGCCGCTGTCAATTCTTTGGGGCAAAATTTTCAAATTTTGTGCATTTTGGTGAAGAAAGCAGGCACTTTGTAGGATCATTGGACGGAATATGGCGGACATATATCCGCAAATGAACAGCAGCGGCAATTTGCCGCTGCTGTTCTACGTGTCGAAAAAGTCTTTTCTCCCCGTTGTGCGTCCGAAAGGGGAGAGGCCGTCACTGAATGGCGAAGATCAGCTCCGCGGTGCAGGCCGTCTCGCCGTTCACAGTGGCGGTGCAGACGCCGATGCCCACCGGACCCCGGCGTTTCGTGAGGGTACATTCCAGCTCCAGAACGTCCCCGGGAATGACCTGCCGCTTGAAGCGGGCGTTTTTCACGCCGCCGAACAGGGCGATCTTCCCCCGGTTCTCCGGCAGGGACAAAATCGCCACGGCCCCCACCTGGGCCAGCGCCTCTAAGATCAGCACACCGGGCATGACGTGCTTTTGGGGGAAGTGGCCGCAGAAAAACGGCTCGCCCACGCTGACGCACTTGATGCCCTTGGCCCACACACCGGATTCCCCGTCGGTGATGCGGTCCACCAGCGCGAAGGGGTAGCGGTGGGGCAGGATCTTGGCGATCTCATTGGAATTTAACTGCAAGCCCATGTCAGTCCTCCCATTTCTTCAGCAGCAGGCTGCCGTTGTGTCCGCCGAAGCCCAGAGAGTTGCTCAGGGCGTACCGGATGTCCGCCGGACGGCCCTCGTTGGGCACCACATCCAGATCGCAGTCCGGGTCCGGGGTCTGATAGTGGATGGTGGCGGGGAGAAAGCCGTCCCGCAGGCTCAGGGCGGTGAAGATGGCTTCCACGGCGCCGGCGGCTCCCAACATATGTCCGGTCATGGACTTGGTGGAGCTCATAGCCAGCTGATAGGCGTGGGGACCGAACACGGTTTTCACTGCGGCGGTTTCCCCGGCATCGTTGAGGTGGGTAGAGGTGCCGTGGGCGTTGATGTAGCCCACCTGCTCCGGAGAAACGCCGCCGTCGGTCAGCGCCATGGCCATGGCCTTGGCGCCGCCGCTGCCGTCCGCAAGGGGGGCGGTGATGTGGTGAGCGTCGCAGGTGGCGCCGTAGCCCACCACCTCGGCGTAGATCTTCGCCCCACGGGTCTTGGCGTGCTCCAATTCCTCCAGGAGCAGCACGCCCGCGCCCTCGCCCATGACGAAGCCGCTGCGCTCCGCGTCAAAGGGGATGGAGGCCCGATCGGGGTCCTCCGTCTGGGTCAGGGCCTTCATGGAGGTGAAGCCGCCGATGGACATGGGCGTGATGGAGGCCTCGGTGCCGCCGCAGAGCATGACCTCGGCGTAGCCGTCCCGAATGTAGTGGAACGCGTCGCCCACGGCGTTGGTGCCTCCGGCGCAGGCGGTGACGGGGCAGGAGCACATGGCCTGGAAGCCCGCGTCGATGGCCACCTGACCCGCCGCCATGTTGCAGATGGCGGTGGGAACATAGAAGGGAGACACCCGGTCAAAGCCCTTTTCCAGACCCCGGCTGTGCTCCGCCTCGGTGATGGCCTGTCCGCCGATGCCGCTGGAGAGGATGACGCCGCAGCGGTCCGCATCCGCCTGCTCCACGGAGAAACCGGCGTCGGACAGGGCCTCCCGGGCCGCCGCCACGGCGAACTGGGTGAAGCGGCCCATGCGCTTGGATTCCTGACGGCCCAGCAGGGCCTCCGGGTCGAAGCCCTTTACCTCTGCCGCCAGCTTCACCTTCTGAACGGCGGGATCGTAATGGGTGATGGGGCCGATGCCGCACACGCCGTTTTTCACGGCCTGCCAGCTTTCTCCCGCCGTCAGGCCGATGGGGGTCACAGCCCCCAGACCGGTGATAACAACTCTGCGTCGTTCCATGTCGCGTTCCTCCTTACATACTCATGCCGCCGTCAACGGCCAAAACCTGCCCGGTGATGTAGCCTGCGTCCTCACCCGCTAAAAAGGCCACGGCCTTGGCCACGTTTTCCGGCGTTCCCATGCGGCCCATGGGAATGGAGCCGAGGGCGGCGTTTTTCGCGGTCTCCGTCAGCGCGGCGGTCATATCCGTGCCGATAAAGCCGGGGGCCACGGCGTTGACGGTGATGTTCCGTCCCGCCAGCTCTTTCGCAAGGGATTTCGTCATGCCGATGACGCCCGCCTTGCTGGCGGCGTAGTTCACCTGTCCGGCGTTGCCCCGGAGACCCACCACGCTGGAGAGGTTCACGATGCGGCCATAGCGCTGTTTTACCATCTGCCGGGCCACGGCCTTCATGCAGAGGAAGGCACCCCGGAGGTTGGCGGCGATGACGGCGTCAAAGTCCTCCGGCTTCATCATCAGCAGCAGGCCGTCCCTTGTGATGCCCGCGTTGTTCACCAGAATGTCGATGCGGCCGAAGGTTTTGAGGGCGGCGTCCATCAGGGCCTTCACCTCGTCCTCTTTCGACACGTCGCACCGGATGGCCACGGCCTTGGCCCCAAGGGATTCGCAGGCGGCAACGGTCTCGTTGGCCGCCGCTTCGTTGCCCGCATAGCAGAGCACCACGTTGGCGCCGCCCCGGGCCAGTTCCAGACAGATCGCCCGGCCCAGCCCCCGGCTGCCGCCGGTGACGACGGCTGTTTTCTCAGAAAAATTCATAGCGATGCTCCTTTGAGGGTCTCCGTCAGCTGTTCCAGCTCCGCCGCAGTCTCCACGGCGTACACCGGCAGCTCCGGGACGGTTTTCTTCACAAAGCCGCTGAGGGCCTTGCCCGGGCCGATCTCCACCAGCGCGTCCAGCCCCATGGCGGCCATGCGGCGGAGGGAATCCTCCATGTAGACGCTGCTCTGCACCTGCCGCACCAGCAGCTCCGGGATGGCAGCGCCATCGGGACGCTCCGCGCCCAGACAGTTGAAGATCACGGGGATCTGCGGCTCCCGGAACTCCACGGTGCGGAACCGCTCCGCCAGAGCGTCCCCGGCGGGGGCCATGAGGGGGGTGTGGAAGGGGCCGCTGACCTTCAGGGGCAGGCAGCGGCGGGCGCCCCGCTCCTTCGCCAGGGCTGCCGCCGCTTCCACGGCGGCCTTCTCGCCGCCGAGGACTAACTGGCCGGGGCAGTTGTAGTTGGCGATGACCACGCAGCCGCGGGCGGAGGCCTCGTCACAGGCCTCCTGCAAGGCCGCCCGGTCCAGCCCCAGCACCGCTACCATGGCAGAGGGCCGTCCGGCGGCGGCATCCTCCATGGCTTTGCCACGGAAGGCCACCAGCTCCACGGCAGTGTCGGCGTCAAAGACCCCGGCGGCGTGGAGGGCGGAATACTCGCCCAGAGACAGTCCGGCGGCAGCGGCGGGGACGATGCCCCGCTCCGCCAGCAGCGCGGTTATGCCCGCGGCGAAGGCCACCATGCAGGGCTGGGTGTACCGGGTCTGATTCAGAACGCCCTTCGCGTCGGTGAAGGAGACCTCCTTCAAATCGAAATCCACCCGCGCGGCGGCGCTGTCCAGCACGGCGCGGAAGGTGGGGAACCGCTCATACAGGTCAGCGCCCATGCCGGGGTGCTGGCTGCCCTGTCCCGCGTATAAAAATCCTAACTTCATTGTGCAGCTCTCCATTCGTCCATGATCTGAGCCATCTGCTCCGGCACGGTGGAGAGGGTGTTGATCTCCCCGGCGTTGGCCCCGCAGAAAAACAGGCCGTTTTCCCAGTCTCCGTTCCGGGCGGCGATGAGAGCCCGGGAGATACAGTAGGGGGCGTTTTTGCCATCGCAGGTGGTGATGCACTTCACGCACCGCTCCGGAGGCGGCTGGGTGCCGGCCTCCACCCGCTGGATCAGGGGACTGCGCAGCGCCCGTCCCGGCATCCCCACGGGGCTTTTCACCAGGGTGATGTCGTCAGCCTTTGCCGCTAAGAGCCGCTGCTTGTAGCCCTCGGAGGCGTCGCACTCCGCCGTGGCGATGAACCGGGTGGCGAACTGGGCCCCGGCGGCCCCCAGTTTCATGTAGCGGGCCATGTCGGCCCCGTTTTTCACGCCGCCGGCCACGAAAACCGGAATGTCCCGGCCTGCCTTGTCCCGGAAGGGGGCGATGGCGGTCAGGACCTCCCGCAAAAGGTCGGAAAGGGAGGGGGGCGCGTCCAGATCCTGCCGGGAGAAGCCCAGATGCCCCCCGGCCTCCGGTCCCTCCAAGATCAAAAAGTCGGGGATGCGGCCATAGTGCCGGTCCCACAGCTTGCACAGCAGCCCCGCCGCCCGGCCGCTGCTGACGATGGGGGCAATGGCGGCGTCACTGTCGGAGACTTCGGAGGCCAGCGCGGGGAGATCCTTGGGCAGTCCCGCACCGCAGACGATGGCGTCAGCCCCCGCCCGGAGAGCGGTGCGGACGCTGTCAGCATACTGGGTGGTGGCAACCATGGCGTTGACGGCGATCAGCCCCGCGCCGTGGGCCAGTTCCTTGGCATGGCGGACCTGCCGGTCCAGCGCCCGGAGGTTGGCCTCAAAGGGACGTTTGGCGAAATCCGGCTCCTGAAAGCCGCAGACGGCGGTGGAGAGGGTCCCCATGCCGCCGCAGGCGGCTACCGCTCCGGCAAGGCCGTCCAGACTGATGCCCACGCCCATGCCCCCCTGCAAAATGGGGAGGGGGAGGGTTTTTCCCCGGATCGTTACTGCCATGCTGCCTCCGTGGCCTTCAAAACGGCCCGGCTGCTGTTGTACAGTTCCTCGAAAATTTGCCGCAGGGGCTTGATCTCGTGGAGCATACCGGCCACCTGACCGGCCATGACGCTGCCCCGCTCCATGTCTCCCTCGAACACCGCGCGGCGGAGACCGCCGAGGGTGACGTGTTCCAGCTCCTCCAGCGTGGCTCCACGCTTTTCCAGGGCGAGGTATTCCCGTGCCATTTTGTTTTTCAGCACCCGCACCGGTCCGCCGATGGAGCGGCCCGTCACGGTGGTGTCGCTGTCCTTGGCCTTCAGAAGGGCCAGCTTGTAGTTTTCGTGGATGGGGCACTCCCGGCTTGTCAGCAGGCAGGTGCCCACCTGAATGCCACAGGCCCCCAGAGCGAAGGCCGCTGCTGCCTGCCGTCCGTCGGCAATGCCGCCGGCGGCGATGACGGGGACGTCCACCGTGTCAATGACCTGCGGCACCAGCGCCATGGTGGTCATCTCACCTACATGGCCGCCGGACTCCATGCCCTCGGCGATGATGGCGTCGGCTCCCTGCTGGACCAGGCGTTTGGCCAGGATGGAGGCCGCCACCACGGGCAGTACCTTGATCCCGGCATCCTTCCAGGCGGGGATGTACTTGCCGGGGCTGCCTGCGCCGGTGGTCACCACCCGGACGCCCTCTTCCATGATGATCTGGGCCATTTCGTCGGCGCAGGGGTTCATCAGCATCAGGTTCACGCCGAAGGGCTTGTCCGTCAGGCTCTTGCAGATGCGGATCTGCTTGCGCAGCAGGTCCGCCTCCAGCATCCCGCCGGTGGCGATGACGCCCAGCGCCCCCGCGTTAGAGCAGGCGGCTGCAAATTCGCCTGTGGCGATGTTGGCCATGCCGCCCTGAATAATGGGGAACTCCGTCCCCAGCAGCTCGTTGAGTTTTTTCATAGTATTGCTCCTTTTCAGAAAAGAGGCTCAGGCCATTTCCAACACCGCGCCGCCCCAGGTCAGGCCGCCGCCGAAGGCGGTCAGCAGCAGGCGGCTGCCGGGACCCACGCGGCCCTGCTCCACCAGCTCGCTGAGGACCAGCGGGATGCTGGCAGCGGCGGTGTTGCCGTAACGGTCGATGTTTTTGTAGTATTTTTCCGGCGGGATGCGGTATTTCCGCACCGCCAGGTCAATGATGCGGGCGTTGGCCTGATGGAACACGAAGAAGTCGATGTCCGCCGGGGTCAGTTCAGCCTTTTTCAGCGTGGCGTCCATGCAGGCGGGAACGGTCTCCACGGCGAATTTGAACACCTGCGTCCCCTCCATGGAGAGGACGTTGGGCTCTCCCCGGCCAAGGCCCGGCAGACGCAGGAGAACGTCGTCCCCCCGGCTGCCCAGAACGGCACCGATGGAGGGCCAGCCCTCCCGGCACTCCACCACGGCGGCGGCCGCGCCGTCCCCAAAGAGGATGCAGGTGCCCCGGTCCGTCCAGTCCACCACTTTACTGAGGGCTTCCGCCCCCACCACCAGACCGAATTTCCGGGGGGAGGCGTTCAGCAGGCACTCCATAGTGTGCAGGGCGTAGACAAAGCCGGTGCAGGCGGCGTTCAGATCGAAACAGGGGGTATCTTCCGGCAGACCCAGCGCCCGCTGCAGCAGACAGGCGGCAGAGGGCACTACGGTGTCCGCCGAGACGGTGGCCACGATGCACACGCCGATGTCCGCCGGGGTGATCCCGGCCATGTTCAACGCGTCCCGCGCGGCGCTGACGCACAGCTCCGTGAGAGTCTCTTTTTCACAGCGGTAGCGGCTGCGGATGCCGGTGCGGGCGGTGATCCACTCGTCATTGGTATCCACCAGCCGGGAAAGATCGTCATTGGTGACGGTATTGGCAGGGACACAGCGGCCTGTGCCCCGGAGCTTGATCCCGTTCATGCGTCCTCCTTCCCGCGGCCAAGGGCGCGGAATTTCTGATAGCGCCGTTCCGTCAGGCTGACGGCGCTTTCCTTCAGCAGGGGTTCCAGACAGGCGGTCAGCGCCCGGTCCAGATTCCACAGCGTCCGGCTGGGGTCGGTCTGCGCGCCGCCCTCCGGCTCCCGGACGATGCCGTCGATGACCCCCAGCTTTTTCAGCTCCGGGGCGGTGAGCTTCATCAGCTCCGCCGCCTCGCCGGAGCGCTGGGCGTCCTTCCACAGGATGGAGGCGAAGCCCTCCGGGGACAAAATGGCGTACACGGCGTTTTCCAGCATCAGCACCCGGTCGGCCACAGCCAGGGCCAGAGCGCCGCCGCTGTTGCCCTCTCCGGTGACGACGGCGATGACCGGCACCGTCAGACGGCTCATCTCAAAGAGATTCCGGGCGATGGCCTCGCCCTGACCGTGCTCCTCGGCCTCCAGACCGGGATAGGCACCGGCGGTGTCGATGAAGGTAAAAATAGGGCGGCGGAACTTCTCCGCCTGCTTCATGAGCCGCAGCGCCTTGCGGTAGCCCTCCGGCCCCGGCATCCCGAAGTTGCACCGGAGGTTTTCCTCCAGCGTTTTGCCTTTCCGGGTGCCGATAACGGTGACGGGCCGCCCGTGGAACAGGGCGATGCCGCCTAAAATGGCGGGGTCCTCCCGGCAGGCCCGGTCTCCCCGCTGCTCAAAGAAATCGGTGAACAGTCCGTCGATATAGTCCGTGATATTGGGCCGCTGGGGATGGCGGGCCAGCGCCACCCGCTCCGCGGCGGTTTTCTCAGCCATGGCGTTCTCCTTTCCCGTGGAGCTTCAGCAGACGGATGAGGGTGTCCCGCAGGTCCTTCCGGGGGACCACCGCGTCCACAAAGCCGTGCTCCATCTGAAACTCCGCCCGCTGAAAGCCCTCCGGCAGGGTCTCACCGATGGTCTGCTGAATGACACGAGGCCCGGCGAAGCCGATGAGTGCGCCGGGTTCGGCCAGAATAATGTCCCCTAACGAGGCAAAGCTGGCGGTGACGCCGCCAGTGGTGGGGTCCGTGAGAACGGAGATGTACAGCAGTCCCTTTTCCGAAAACCGGGCCAGAGCCGCGCTGGTTTTCGCCATCTGCATGAGAGACAAAATGCCCTCCTGCATCCGCGCGCCGCCGCTGGCGGCAAAAAGGATCAGGGGCAGCTTGTTTTTCCCGGCGTACTCGATGGCCAGCGTCAGCTTTTCCCCTACGGCGGCGCTCATGCTGCCCATGAGAAAGCGGCTGTCCAGCACGCCCGCGACACAGCGGACGCCGCCGATGGTGCCGGTGGCGGTGACCACGGCCTCGTTCATGCCGGTCTTGCGGCGGGCGCCGTCCAGCTTGGCCCCGTAGCCGGGGAAGCGGAGGGGGTCGCTGGCCGTCAGCTTTTCATGCAGCTCCCGGAAGGAGCCCGGGTCCAGCACGCTGCTGAGCCGGTAATAGGCCCCCATGGGGAAGTGGCAGCCGCACAGGGGGCAGACGGACAGCGCCGCCGCCACGTCCTTGCGCTGGCTCTCCCCGCCGCAATGGGGGCAGGTGACTAACTTTTCGCCGGGGACGTAATTCTCCCGCATGGCTTTCATGGCCAGCAGCCGCGCCCGGCGTTTCGCAAAAATGTTTTCCATGTATTATCCTTTGTGATCGTCTACCCGGCGGCTGAATTCCAGCAGCTCCGGCAGGCTTCGGTCCAGAAAGGCGGTGGTGCAGCCGCCCCGGACAAAGGTGGGGTGGAACAGCAGCTCATAGGACAGCTCCGCATTGGTGGGGAAGCCCTCTAAGGTAAATTCCTCCAGACAGCGCCGCATTTTTCGAATGGCCTCCAGCCGGGTGGGGGCGTGGACCATCACCTTGGCGGCCAGAGAATCGTAATAGGGGGAGAGGGTGCAGCCGTTATAGAGGGCGGAGTCCACCCGGACGCCGGGGCCGCCGGGGAAGTGGAGAAATTCCACCTTGCCGGGGCAGGGCCGGAAATTGGCCGTGGGGTCCTCGGCGTTGATGCGGCACTCGATGGCGTGGCCGGTGAGGGTCACGTCCTCTTGAGTCAGGTCAAGGGGCAGACCGGAGGCGATGCGCAGCTGCTGACGCACCAGATCCACGCCGGTGATCATCTCTGTGATGCCGTGCTCCACCTGGATCCGGGTGTTCATCTCCATAAAGTAGAAATGTTGCCCGTCGCTGTCCAGCAGAAATTCCACAGTGCCCGCGCCCTCATAGCGGACGGCCTGCGCCGCTTTCACGGCGGCCCGGCCCATCTCCTCCCGCAGTTCCGGTGTCAGACACCGGGCGGGGGCTTCCTCGATGAGCTTCTGGTTCCGGCGCTGGATGGAGCAGTCCCGGTCTCCCAGATGGATGACGTGGCCCTGCCGGTCTGCTAAGATCTGAAACTCGATGTGCCGGGGCTCCAGCACCAGCTTTTCCAGATACATCTCGTCGTTTCCGAAGCAGGCGTTGGCCTCCGCTTTGGCGGCGGCGTAAGCGTCGGGCAGGTCTTTAGAACTGTCGCAGCGGCGGATGCCCCGGCCGCCGCCACCGGCGCTGGCCTTCAGCAAAACAGGATAGCCCACCGTCTCCGCCACGGCCAGAGCGTCCTCCACGGAGGATACCGGCCCGTCGGAACCGGGGGTCACGGGGACCCCGGCGGCGCGCATCAGGTCTCGGGCGGCGGATTTGGAGCCCGCCTTCCGGATGGCGTCCCCGGAGGGACCGATGAAGGTGATGCCGTTTTCCGCGCAGGCGTCGGCAAATTCCGGGTTTTCCGACAGGAACCCGTAGCCGGGGTGCAGACCGTCGCAGCCGGTGGCTATGGCGGCAGAGAGCAGCGCCTGAGGATTTAAGTAGCTGTCAGCGGCCCGGGGAGGGCCGATGCACACGGACCGGGTGGCCAGCTGGACGTGGAGGGCCTCCGCGTCCGCCTGAGAATACACCGAGACCGTCTCGATGCCCGCCTCCCGGCAGGCCCGCCGCACCCGGAGGGCGATCTCCCCCCGGTTGGCGATCAATACCCGCTTCAGCATGGCTGATAGCGGAACAGAGGCTCCCCGAAGGAAACCAGCGCGCCGTTTTCCTTCAGAACCGCTGTGATCTCGCAGTCACAGGGGGCGGGGATCTCGCTCATCATCTTCATGGCCTCCAGCAGGCAGACGGGCTGGCCCTTGCGCACCCGGTCGCCCACCTTCACAAAGGGGGGCTGCTCCGGGGCGGAGGCGGCGTAGAAGGTGCCCACCATGGGGGCGGTGACAGTCTCGCCCTCCGGCTCAGCGGCCGCGGGCACTGCCGGGGCAGCAGCCGCTGCCGGGATCACCGGCGCGGCGGGAGCGGAGACGGCCCGCTCCATTTCTATGGTAAAATCCTGGGTGGACAGCTTTAGTTTGGACAGGGAACTGCCCTCGAAGCGGGCCAGCAGGTCGTTCAGTTCTTGATTGGTCATGGAATGTCCTTTCCTCGCAAAACCGGACCGCCGGAGGGTCTGAACCCTCCGGCGGACGCACGTTAATTCTTGTGAGCGGCCAGATAGGTCATGATGTCGCCCACCGTTTTCAGGTTAGCGGCGTCCTCCTCGGCGATGGAGATGCCGGCGGCCTCCTCCAGGGCCATGACCAACTCCACGGCGGCCAGAGAATCGGCGCCCAGATCGTCAGCCAGAGAAGCGGTAGGGGTCACGGCTTCGGCGTCGCAGCCCAGAGTCTCGACAATGATGTCACGCACTTTTTCAAATTCCATGATAGATCTCCTTGTTTCGGTGAAAGTCGGCTCTCGTTAGTTAAAAATATTTACTTAAAATAATTTAACTAAAAGAATTGAATTATATAATAGCGGACGCCCCTCCCATTGTCAAGACAAAAATTGTGAATAAACGGTTAAAACCGGGGAAAGTGGGGGGGCACAGCCTATTTTTTGATTGACAGGGGAAACTGGATGTACTATCATCCAATCAGAAAGATGTATCTGCAACTATCTCTTGACCGGGCACAGGCTCCGGGGAAAGGAACGCTATGGATCTCACAGAGCGCAAGATCACGAAAATCGCACGGGAGGCCAGCAAGCTGGCCGTCCGGACGCTGAAGGAGGACGGCATCGGCACCGCGGAATACGATTTCATCCATCTGGTGCGCCACCATCCCGGCATCACGCAGGCGGAGGTCCGGGAGCAGCTCCGGGTAGACAAGGGAGCCGCCGCCCGCCGTGCGGCCAGTCTGGAGGCCAAGGGCTACCTGATCCGGCAGGCCAACCCCAAGGACGGCCGCAGCCAGCTGCTTTTCGCCACGGAAAAGGCGGAGGGTCTGCGGAACTCCAAGGCGCAGGTGGAGACCACCTTTTATGAATGGCTGCTGGCGGAGCTGCCGGAGGCGGAGAAGATCGCTTTCTGCAAAACGCTGGACACTATCTATCGCCGTTCCAAGCAGGAGAGCCGGGCGGGGTTCCCCCACATCACGGCCCTGACGGAGCAGGGGGAGGGGGAGCGCCATGAGTAAGCGGCAGCTTCCGCCGGACCGGGTCAGCTCCTATTTCCGGGCGGAATCCGGAGTGCTGGCGGTCATCACCGTGACGGGTCTCCTCTATAATATCGGTCTGGTGGCAGGCCCGTGGTTCGAGGGACAGATGACGGAAGCGCTGGCCCGGATCCTCTTGGGAGGGGGCAGCTTTTCCACCATGGTCTCTCTGGCGGCGGGGTACATCGCCGTTGTCGCCGCGGTGCAGGGACTTCGGTTTTTGAAGCGGTTCTATGTCCGGCGCTTTGCCAACAAGGTGAACCGCCGCATGAAGCGGGTCCTGTACGGCGCGCTGGTCCGGTCGGATCGGGGGGACTTGGAACGTGAGGGCGCGGGAACGGTGCTGACCAAGGCCATTTCCGACGTGGACGACTGCGCCGAGGGGATGCGGAAATTCACCACGGAGGTATTTGACACCGGCGTGGCCCTGGCGGCCTATGCCGGGATGCTGCTGTGGTATGACTGGCGGCTGGCGCTGCTGTCCATGGCCTTTCTGCCGGGGAGCTACGCGCTGGCGGAACGGATGAAGCGGCCCGTCCAGCGCACCGGCGCGGCCTTCAAGGAGCAGGCCGGGATTTTGAATGCCGCCACCATGGATCGAGCGGTCAACGCCCTGACCTACCGGGTCTTTGGCCGGGAGGAGGAGCGCCGGGCAGCCTATGAGGAGCACCTCACCGCTTACGAACACGCCGCTGTAAAGGCAAACCTGTGGACAGCGTCCCTGCCGCCGCTGTACCGGGTGCTCTCCATGATCGGCGCGGCGCTGATCCTGTATTTCGGCGGGAAAAACGTGCTGGGCACCGGCTGGACGGTCTGGTCCATCGCGGAATTCACCACGTTTCTGGCCTGCTTTACCAAGCTGGCCACCAAATCTTCCAAGGCGGCAAAGCTGTTCAACGCAGTCCACAAGGCGCAGGTGTCCTGGAAGCGCATCCAGCCCCTGATGCGGGAGATCCCCGCCGTGCCCGCCGTTTCCGCCGGCAGGGTGGAGCGTCTGGAGGTCCGGGACCTCACCTGCGGCTATCCCGGTGACGTGCCGCTGTTCTCCGGGCTGGATTTGACCGCCTGCCGGGGGCAGATCATCGGCGTCACCGGGCCGGTGGCCTGCGGCAAATCCACGCTGGGCAAGGCGTTCCTCTGCGAGCAGCCCTACGGCGGCAGCATCCGGCTGGACGGCCGGGAGCTGGCGGAGCTGTCCCCCTGGGAGCGGACGGGCCTCGTGGGGTATCTGGGCCACGATCCGGAGCTGTTCAGCGGCACGATCCGGGAAAATGTGCTGCTGGGAGACACGGGCGATCCCATGGATTACCTCCGGGCTGTGTGTCTGGACGGCGAAGTGGCGGCCATGACGGAGGGGCTGGAGACCCGGGTGGGCACCGGCGGCGTCCGGCTTTCCGGCGGTCAGGCCCAGCGGCTGGCGCTGGCCCGGACGCTGGCCCATCAAAGGCCTCTGCTGATTCTGGACGATCCCTTTTCGGCGCTGGACCGGGCCACGGAGACGGAGATCTTCGCCCATCTGCGGCGTCTGGCGGCGGACAGCGTGGTGATTCTGATCTCTCACCGGCTGTACCTGTTCCCGGAGCTGGATCGGGTGATCTGGCTGGAAAACGGGGAGGCCAAGGTGGGGACCCACGAGGAATTGGTGGGGAATACCCCGGATTACGCGGCGCAGTTTGACGCGCAGAGGGAGGAGAACAGCCATGAATGACCGCAAAAAAACAGTCCATGTGGGGACTGTGGTACTGGAAACGGTGAAAGACCACCTCGGGCTGTCCCTTACCATTCTGGCGGTGGTGGCAGGGGCCGTAGGCGCGGCGCTGGTGCCGCCGCTGGTGCTGGGCCGCATCGTGGACGGTCTCACCGCCGGGGAGGGGCTGACTCTCCGCCTGCCCCTGTGGTATCTGGCCTTCACCGCATTGGCGGGAGGGCTGGAATCCGCCCGGGAGAGCGCGTTGACGGTATTCGGCCAGAAAACCACCCACGCCCTGCGGAGCCGCCTGATGGAAAAGGAGGGCCGTCTGCCTGCCGACGAACTGAACCGTCAGGAGCCGGGGGCGCTGGTGTCCCGCTTCGTGGGGGACGTGGACACGGTGGAGACCCTGTTCACCGCCGGGATCATCAGTATGGCGGCGGACGCCTGCCGGATCCTCAGTATTCTGATCGTGGTGTGGCAGTGCAGCCGGGGGCTTGCCTATCTGCTGCTGGCGCTGCTGCCGGCGCTGTTCCTCTTTACCCGGTTCGTCCAGAAGCGGATGCTGCACAATCAGCTGAAAAACCGGAAGGCGGTGAGCCGGGCCTCCGGATATGTGCCGGAGACGGTGCGGAATCTCCGCACCATCCGCACGCTGGGCAAGGAGACCTACATGGAGACCCGGTATGACGGTGCGCTGGGGGAGAGCTACCGGGCCATTGAGGGCACCAACTTCTATGACGCCCTGTATTCCCCCGTGATCCTCACGGTGAACGCCGCTGTGGTGGGCGCGGTCATGCTGCTGTCCGCCTCCGGGAAGCCGGCGGTGCTGACGCTGTTCGGCATGACCGCCGGTACCGCCGTGACGGTGATGAACTACATCAGCCAGATCTTTTCCCCGTTGGAAAGTCTGGGCATGGAGATCCAGACCATCCAGTCCGCCGTGGCGGGTGTTCGCCGGATCAATGACTTTCTGGCCCAGCCGGAGCAGGAGACAGTGGCCCCGGAAACGGAAAATCCCGCCGCTCCCATGGTGGAGCTGCGGGATGTGGACTTCGGCTATGAGGCAGGGCAGAACGTTCTGCGTCATTTAAATATGGAGATCCGGGAGGGAGAGCTGGCTACCCTGTCCGGCCGGACCGGCGCGGGAAAGAGCACCGTGTTCAAGCTGGTGCTGGGGCTGTATGCCCCCCGGCGGGGCACCGTCCGGATCCAGGGCGTGGATCCCCGGTCCCTCACCGGCCCGCAGCGGCGGGCGCTGTACGGCTATGTGGAGCAGTGGTTCCATCCGGTCCCCGGCACCGTCCGGGACCAGATCACCCTGTATGATGACACCATCACAGAGGGACAGGTCCGCCGGGCCGCGGAGCTGGCGGGACTGGCGGAGGCCATCGGCACCCTGCCCGAAGGCTTCGACACCCCCTGCACCCCGGACATTTTCTCTCAGGGACAGTGGCAGCTGCTGTCCATCGCCCGGGCGGTGGCGGCGGACCCCAAGCTGCTTCTGCTGGACGAGATCACAGCCAATCTGGACGCGGAGACGGAGCGGGCGGTGCTGCGGGCCTTGAAGCGGGCCGCGGCGGACCGGACGGTGCTCTCCATTTCTCACCGGGTCGGGGCGGACACGGGACGGCTCATTCCCATTGGGGAGGAGTCATAGCCAGAAACCGGGCCAGCGCGGGGTTGGGGTTGGTGGTCTGCCACGCGGCGATGATCTCCTCCACCTCTCCCTCGCCGATGAGGGGGACAAACACCAGATTGTCGGCGTTGTAGAGCTTTTCCACGCAGTAGGCGGGGAGGATGGAAATACCCTCCTCGGCGGAGACCATCATGAGGATGCTCTCCGTGTCGGCGGAGCGGAAGAGGATGTTGGGCTTGTAGCCCGCCTCGTTGTAAAGCTGCATGAAAAAGGCGTCGCCGTAGGAATCGTCGGCGGCGTCAGGGGACATGTAGAGGATGGTCTCTCCCCGCAGCTCCTGCCGCCGGAGCTGCTGCCGCTGGGCCAGCGGGTGTCCGGCGTACAGCGCCACCACCAACCGGGCCTTTTCCACGGTGCGGCAGGCCACGCCCTCCTGGGTTTTCAGGTTGGTACTGTCCCAGGTGAAAATGATGTCATATTCATGGTGCAGCAGCCCCGCCGCCAGCGCGTCGGTGGAGCAGCGGTAAAAGGTGATGAGCACGTTGCTGTTCTGCTGGTGAAATTGGCGGATATGGGCGGACAGGTCGCTGCGCTCGTACCCCCGGACGTAGCCCACCCGCAGCGTGCCGGAGAGTCCGGTGGAGGCGTCATGGACCCGCTCCTGCGCCCGGCTCATCCGCTCTAAGATCCCCTTGGCCTCCCGGAGGAAGATGGTCCCCGCGGGGGTCAGGCTCACGGGGCGGGTGCTCCGGTCAAAGAGGGGACAGCCCAGCGTCTCCTCCAGCAGACGGATCTGCTGGGTGATGGCGGTCTGGGAAATGTAGAACTGCTCGGCGGCTTTCGTGAAGCTGCGGCTCTCCGCCGCGGCCACGAAATACTTCAGCTGATTTCGATTCATAACGCCCTCCCACGACACAAAATAAGTTTTTCTTATTTTATCATGAAGAAATCCCCCTTGTAAAGGGGGATTTTTTTCGCTAAGATAAGTGCATATTTGTTGTGTGTAAGCGAGGTACTTAGAAATGCAAAGAGAATCCTTCGGCTCCCGGCTGGGCTTCCTGCTGGTGAGCGCCGGATGCGCCATCGGCATCGGCAACGTGTGGCGCTTCCCCTATATTACCGGCAAGAACGGCGGCGGCTACTTCGTCCTGTTCTATCTGGTGTGCCTGCTGCTGTTGGGCGTCCCCGTGATGACCATGGAACTGGCGGTGGGCCGCGGCGGCCGCAAGAGCGCCGTGCTGGCCTACAAGAATCTGGAAAAGCCCGGCTCCAAGTGGCACATCCACGGCTGGTTCTGTCTGGCGGGCTGCTATCTGCTGATGATGTATTACACCACCGTCACCGGCTGGATGGTGAACTACTTCGGCAAATTCCTCACCGGCGGCTTCCACGCCGGTATGACCGGCGATGAGATCTCCGGGATGTTCGGCACCATGCTGGGCAGCCCCGGCCCCATGGCCATCTTCACGGAGCTGGTGGTGGTCACCGGCCTGATCGTGTGCAGCTTCGGCCTTCAGAAGGGTCTGGAGCGGGTGACCAAGGTCATGATGATCTGCCTGCTGGCGCTGATCGTGGTGCTGGCGGTCCACAGCCTGACCCTCTCCGGCGCGGCGGAGGGCATGAAGTTCTACCTGCTGCCCTCCGTGGACACCATCCGGGAGCACGGTCTCGGCAGCCTCATCACCGACGCTATGAATCAGGCGTTCTTCACCCTGTCTCTGGGCATCGGCGCCATGGAGATCTTCGGCAGCTACATGAGCGATGAGCAGACCCTCCCCGGCGAGGCCGTGCGGATCTGTATTCTGGATACCTTCGTGGCCCTCATGGCGGGCGCCATCATTTTCCCTGCCTGCTTCACCTTCGGCGTTGCGCCCGGTGAAGGCCCCGCGCTGATCTTTCAGACCCTGCCGCCTCTGTTCGTGAACATGTCCGGCGGCCGCTTCTGGGGCACGCTGTTCTTCCTGTTCATGGTGTTCGCCAGCTTCTCCACGGTGCTGGCGGTGTTTGAGAACATTCTGGCCGTCTGCATGGACACCTTCGGCATCAGCCGCAAGAAGGCTGTGCTCATCAACGGCGTGCTGCTGGCCCTCCTGAGCCTGCCCTGCGTGTTCGGCTACAACATCTGGAGCGATTTCCATCCCATTCTGGGCAAGGACGTGCTGGACAGCGAGGACTTCCTCGTGAGCAACCTGCTGCTGCCCATCGGCTCTCTGGTGTATCTGCTGTTCTGCGTCAGCAAATGGGGCTGGGGCTTCGACAAGTATGTGGCGGAGGCCAACAAGGGCAAGGGCCTGAAATTCGCCAAGTGGCTGAAGCCCTATTTCCAGTTCATTCTGCCGGCGCTGATCGTTGTGATCTTCCTGCAGGGCCTGCTGTAAAGCGGAACAATATTACAGCAATAGAGGGGGAAATTTTCCCTGTACGGGACATTTTCCCATCAGCCTGCACGGTGAAATGACCGGAAATGCAAGAAATATAAGAACATAGGAGGCGTGTCAACAGACACGCCTCCTAAGACTTTTATTGGGGGAATTTACAGAGACCGACTCATGCGATGTTACAGCACCAGTGCCTCCTTCAATACCCGGAGGGAGGTCAGGTGGCCCTCCAGCATGGGCATGGTCAGGTCCTCCATTTCCAGAGATACGTCGCCGTCATAGCCCGCCATCCGCACGGTGGAGAAAAACTCCTTCCACCACTGGGAGCCGTGGCCGCAGCCCACAGCCACGTAATTCCACGAACGCGTGCGGAACTGGTCGATGGTCTTCGTGTCCAAAAGGCCGTTTGGTCCGACCATCCGCCGTTCCGGGCGGGAATCCTTGCCGTGGACATGGTAGAGAGCGCCCTGCTCCCCCAGCACCCGGGCGGCCTCGATGGGGTCGCCGCCCATCCAGAACAGGTGGGAGGGGTCCAGATTCATGCCCACCATGGGGCCAACGGCCTCCCGCAGACGGAACAGGGTCTCCGGGTTGTACACCAGCTGCATCCCGTGGTTTTCCAGCGCGATCTGACGGATGCCGCAGTCCTCCGCCATACGGACCAGTTCCTTCCACTTGGGGATGGCCACCTCGTTCCACTGGTAGTCCAGAATGTCCTGGGTCTCCGGCGGCCAACTGGTGGTGATCCAAACGGGGGTCTTGTCGCCGGGACAGCCGGCGGGCAGGCCGCTCATCATCACGATCTTCTCCACGCCCAGCAGCTTCGCCAGACGGAAGGTTTTCTCCGTCACCTCCCAGTCCTTCTGGAAGGCAAGGGGGTTGCCGGAGCAGTTCAGGGCGCACAGGGCGATATTCCGGCGGCGAAGCTGGTCCATCCAGCGCTGCCGGGCCGTTTCGGAGCCAAGCAGCTCGTCCAAGTCGATGTGGGGCGCGCCGGACCAGTTGCCGGTGCCGATCTCCACCGCCTGAACGCCCTGCGCCACGCAGAAATCCAGCATGGCCTCAAAGGGCATATCCAATGTGCAGGTTTTGATAGAAAGCCGCATAGGGGACCTCCTTGGTCATTGATCTTTTTAGGGGCCGCCGCGGGGCGGCGCATGAAGATCGTCTTTTTTCGCGGGGAGTTGAGGGGCGCTATTCCTTGGTGAACCACAGGTCCAGATCCACAGGACCCTCGACGCCGTCCACAACGCCGCTCTCGCTGTACTGCCAGAGGGTCACGCCCCGGTCCAGCGCCGGGACCGGGCCGTAGCTGGCCAGCCAGACCGGCAGGTGCGCCAGCGCCTCCATGCCGTACATACTTCCGGCCCAGTGGAGGTTCATGTAGACCACCGGCTCATAGCCCGCCTGACGGATCACGTCGCAGAAGGCGAGGGCGTTCTGGGTGGCCTGTTCGCCGGTGAGATCGTCGGTCCGGGCCTCGTCCGCCGTGTAAAATTCCAGATCATAGGCAATGGGGCCGCTGACGTTCGTCCCCCGGAGCCGCTCCACCACGAATCGGGCTTCCTCGGCGGCTTCCTCCTCCGTGACGGCCTGAGAGTAGAAGTAAACGCCCACCGTCAGCCCCGCATTGGCGGCGTCGGCGGCGTTCTGGGCGAAGGCGTTGTCCTCCACCAAAGCCCCGGTGCCGTAGCCCCGGAAGCCAACCCGCAGCATGGCGAAGTCCGCTCCGGCGGCTTTGACGGCGGGCCAGTCCACGTTCCCCTGATAGCTGGAAACGTCCACCCCGGCATAGGCGGTAACGCCGGGGGCGTCATATTGGTAAAACGGCTCCCTGCGGGTCAGGGCTTCCTCGTTGACGGAGATGCCCGGCCCCGGCGCGGTATGGGCCCACCATTCCAGAATACCCCAGATCCCAAGGCCCGCCAATACCAGCACCGCCAGCAGCCAGCCACGGCGGTTGGGCGCGGCCCGCTTGCCGCCTTTCTTTTTTTCTTCCATGTGTTTTCCCCCTCTTTTCTGCTCATAGACTACCACCGGCGGCGCTGCCTTTGGTGAACAAAGTCTGAATTTGCCGCAAAAAGGGGAGGGGACGGCTCAGGTTTCCTGCGCCAGCATCCGCAGGGCGAACAGGGTGTGGAGCGCCGCGCCGGTGGGGAGAACGTCCTCGTTGAACACCACCGCCTCGTTGTGCATGGGCTTGCCGTAGCGAGGGTCCTCCTGCGGCGTTCCGGCACCTAACAGCAGATAGGCGCAGGGCAGCGCATAGGTGAAGGAGGCGAAGTCCTCGGAGCCCATGCCCCCCTGATCCAAACGGTACACCTTTTCCTTGCCCGCCAGCTCCTCCGCCCAGCCCGCGACCTGCTCCATCAGGGCGGGATCGTTTACCAGCGGCGGCGCGGAGGCGATCTCCTCCAAATGGGCGCTGCCTCGGAAGGCCGCCGCCGTGTTCTCCGCGATGACCCGGATGCGCTCCATGATCCGGGCGCTGAGCTCCCGGTCAAAGGTGCGGATGGTGCCCTCCAGCACGGCCTCCTCCGGGATGATATTGGGGGCCTGTCCCCCCTGGAACCGGCCCACCGTCACCACGGCAGGCTTCTTCGCGGAGATCTCCCGTGCGGTCAGCTCCTGCAGGGAGAGGTAGATGTGGGCGGCGATGTTGATGGGGTCCACGCCGGTCTCCGGCATGGCCCCGTGGCAGCCGGTGCCCCGGACGGAGACCCGGAACAGGGTGCAGCCCGCCATGAATGTCCCCCGGCCGCAGAGCACCATGCCGGAGGGGGTGCCGGAGTTGACGTGGAGAGCCAGCGCCGCTTTGGGCGTCGGCGCATCCTTCAGGACTCCGGCCGCCAGCATGGACTTGGCCCCGGTGAAGCCCTCCTCATCCGGCTGGAACACCAGCCGCACCAAGCCCTTCAAGTCCGCCTGATGCCGCTTGAGTAAAGCGGCGGCGCTTAACAGCATGGCGGCGTGCATATCGTGGCCGCAGGCGTGCATGGCGCCGTTTTCCGACTGAAAATCCAGCCCCGTGGCCTCCCGGACCCGGAGAGCGTCCATATCCGCCCGGAGCAGCACGCACCGGCCGGTGTCCTCACCAGTGATGTCCGCCACCACGCCCCCGGCCAGCGGGCGGGGAGCGTATCCCAGCGCCGTCAGCCGTTCCGTCACGTAGGCGGCGGTGCGGGGCAGGGAGGGACCCACCTCCGGGTCTCGGTGCAGGGTTCGGCGATCCGTCAGAAGCTGGGGCTTCAGGGCTTCCGCCTCTGCCAGCAGAGCTTTGGTATCCATGGTCATAGCACGTCATCCTTCCTTTGAACTGCGCCGTTTCCGGCAAGCTTATAATACGGTTATTATACCGCAGGGCGATGCATTGTCAAACACCGCCGGAGAAAAAACGGAGCTGCGCCAAGTATCTTTCTTATTTTCCTGATAGGACTTCGGCGAGAAAAGTGAGTACGAACTGTCTTGGTAGCCGCTGGCGGCGCTGGACTGAGCGGCAGAGGCACTTGCCGCAAAGGGCAGAGCTTGGGCGTGCAGATCAGCCAGTTCTGGTGATACAGGCCAACCAAGCTGTGAAGTAAGCGGGACAAAGTGTTTAAATTTTTGCCGGGCAGAAATTGAGACTTGGAAAAATTGATTAATAAAAGGCGCACACCTCTTCCAAAGCAGTTTGGGAGGGGTTAGCCTTTTTCCTTACAGGAGGCTGTGATCCCGGGACTGAAATTCGGACAGGATTACTACGATGATCTGCTGGCGAAATACACCCACAAGAAGGAGCTGTTCCTCAAGGGACTGGATGATCTGCACATCATCCACAACGATCCGGAGGGGGCGTATTATGTCCTGCTGGACATTTCCGAATTCGGCTATGACAGCGATCTGAAATTCTGCGAGGATCTGGCCCGGCTGGTAGGCGTCGGAGCAGTGTCCGGCTCCAGCTTCTTCCGCGAGCCGGTGAATCATCTGATCCGCTTCCACTTTGCCAAGAAGGACGAGACGCTTCTGAATGCCCTGAACCGACTGGAAAGTCTTCGGGCAAAAATCCCCTCCCGCAAAAGGAACTGAAAGAGACCGCTCTCAAGCGGGAAGCCTCACAAGAGCAGGGCGTATCTGTCAGCCGTGCTGCGAGAAATCCACGCTGCCCGAGATTGCAGAGATATTACCCCGGCGTGGTATTTCTGCCGTCCATGACCGTGGGGGCCACGGACGCCCACCACTATGAGCAGATCTGCGACACCTGCCTGCGGTGCAGCCCCTTCATGGCGGAGCCGCAGGAAGCGGCCACCGGCGTCCACGGGACCAACGAGCGCATCCCGGTGCGAGCCTATTTGCAGGGCATTCGGGACCTCATCGACCTAATGGAGCACGTGAACCTATCCTGCTAATGTGCTAAGGCGCGTATGTGCATCCGAGACCGCACTTCAGAAATTGAACGAGTGAAAAAGCTGCCGGGGAGTTAATCTCCCCGGCGGCTTTTTTGCGGTCAGTAGAAGGTTGGATTCTCACAGAAAAATGCCCGAAGGAGATGTTCCTTCGGGCATTGCGTGTATTCGGCAGAAATCAGCTGCTTTTTCCCAGATACGCTTCCTTCACCCGGCTGTCCGCCAGCAGCTCCGCGCCGGTGCCGGACATGGTGATGGTGCCGGTCTCCAGCACATAGGCGAGGTCCGCGATCTTCAACGCCATGTTGGCGTTCTGTTCCACCAGCAGCACCGTGACGCCCTGCCGGTTGATCTCCCGGATGATGGAGAAGATGTCCTGCACCACCAGCGGGGCCAGGCCCAGAGACGGTTCATCCAGCATCATCAGCTTGGGGCGGGACATGAGGGCACGGCCCACGGCCAGCATCTGCTGCTCGCCGCCGGAGAGGGTGCCCGCCAGCTGCCAGCTCCGCTCTTCCAGACGGGGAAATAGGCTGTACACCCACTGGATGTCTTTTTCAATCTCTGCCTTGTCCCGGCGCAGATAGGCCCCGATCTTCAGATTTTCCAGCACCGTCATATCCGGGAAGACCCGGCGGCCCTCCGGACTCATGGCGATGCCGGTGGAGATGATCTTGTCGATGGACTTGCCCAGCAGCTCCTGCCCGTCCCACTGGACGGAGCCGCCGGAGGCCTTTACCAGTCCGGTGATGGTCCGCAGGGTGGTAGATTTGCCCGCGCCGTTGGCGCCGATCAGCGTCACGATCTTGCCGTCCGGCACTTCCAGAGAAATGCCCCGGAGGGCCTGAATGCCGCCGTAGTGGACCTGGAGGTTTTCAATTTTAAGCATCGTCCGCCACCCCCAGATACGCGTCGATGACGCGCTGATTTTTTTGGATCTCCGCCGGTGTGCCGTGGGCGATCAGCTTGCCGAAATCCAGCACATAGATGCGGTCGGAAATGCCCATGACCAGATTCATGTGGTGCTCGATGAGGAGGATCGTGATCTTGAATTTTTCCCGGATCTCCCCGATAAAGGCTGTCAGCTCCTCCGTTTCCTGAGGGTTCATGCCGGCGGCCGGCTCATCCAGAAGCAGAAGCTTTGGCTCCGCCGCCAGCGCCCGGGCGATCTCCAGCCGCCGCTGCTTGCCGTAGGGCAGGCTGGTGGCCAACTCATTTTTCACATCGGCCAACCCTACGATCTCCAGCAGCTCCTCCACCTGCGCTCGCTGGGCCGCCTCCTCCTTCCGGTTCAGCCGGAACGCGGCGGAAAACACGCTGCTGGTGGAGCGGCAATGCTTGGCGATGAGCACATTGTCGAACACCGTCTGGGTCTTCCACAAACGGATGTTCTGAAAGGTCCGGGCCATGCCCGCCCGGGTGATCTTGTCCGGGGTAGGGGAGAGGGCCTCCGTGAAAAGTCCATCGCACTGGCCCTTGTACTGCTTTTTCATTTTGCCCTGGGGGTGGTTTTCGATGATCTTTGCCCCATCGAACCACACCGCGCCGTTGGTGGGCTGGTACACGCCGGTGATGACATTGAAGGCGGTGGTCTTTCCCGCGCCGTTGGGTCCGATGAGGGCCACAATCTCTCCCTCGTTGACCTCCAGCTCCAGATCGTCCACAGCCACAACGCCGCCGAACTGCATGGTGATGTGATCCAGTCTCAAAAGCTGCTCACTCATGGCTGTACCGCCTCCTTCTTCGCTTTTTTCTGCCGCTTTTTCAGGAGATCCGGCAGCTCTTTATCTCCCATGATGCCCTTTCGGAAGAACAGCACCACCACCATGATGATGACGGAGAACACCACCATCCGGAAGCCGGTGCGCAGGAAGGGGACCTTGAAGCTGCCGATGTAGGTCTCGGCGTCCAGAAACCGCAGCCACCATTCACTGGCCGCCACATACAGAAATGCCGCGATGCAGCTGCCGGAGATGGAGCCGATACCGCCGATGACCACGATCAGCAGGATCTCGTAGGTCATGGCCGTGGTGAACACCTTGGCCTGCGCCTGATTGGCGAACATGGCGAACAGGCCGCCGCCCACCCCAGCGAAAAACGAGCTGATGCAGAAGGCCAGCCGCTTGTGGCGGGCCAGATTGATGCCCATGGCCTCTGCCGCCACCTCATCATCCCGGATGGCCTTAAAGGCCCGGCCGTAGGTGGAGTTGATCAGCAGTACGATCACCGCCACGCACACCCCCGCCAGCAGAAACGGTACGAAGGTGGACAGCCGCAGGATCACCTTGCCGTCGGCATTCTGGATATTGAAGCTGGAGAAGGTGGGGAAGTTCTTCAAGGCGTTGGCGCCGTTGGTCACAGGGCCGAGGGGGTCCCACTGGAAAATGGCCCGGATGATCTCCGCGAAGCCCAGAGTGGCAATGGCCAGATAGTCGGATTTCAGACGCAGCACCGGCAGGCCGATGAGCCACGCCACCGCTGCCGCCACGCAGCCGCCCAGAAACAGGGCCAGCAGAACGCCCAGCACCAGCCCCACAGCCCCGCCGCCGAACAGCTCCGGCAGGGAGAACTTCACGGCGGAGCCGTTATAGAGATAGTACACCGCTTCCCGGTCCGCCGTGGGAATGGTGAGAATGGCATAGGTGTAAGCGCCCAGCAGCATGAAGCCCGCCTGTCCCAGAGAAAACAGGCCGGTGAAGCCGTTGAGCAGGTTCATGGACACCGCCACCAGCGCGTATACCGCGCCCTTTTTCAGAACGGTGAACAGCATACCCGTGGGCTTCATGGTGTTTTCCAGCAGGATGACCAGCGCCAACAGTGCCAGCGCGCAGAGCAGGGCGATCACCGTGCCCCGTTTGCTTTTCTTTTCGTTCAGCACAGTCGATCCCCCCTTACACTTTGTCCGTGACTTTTTCGCCGAACAGACCCGTGGGCTTCACGCAAAGCACCACGATCAGGATGGCGAAGGTAAAGGCATCGGAAAAGACGCTCCAATCGGAGCCCTTGATGACGCTCTCGCAGATACCGATGAGAAACGCCCCTACCACAGCGCCGGGAATGGAGCCGATACCGCCGAATACCGCCGCTACGAAGGCCCGCAGTCCCGGCAGGGAGCCGGACAGGGGGACGATGGACTGGTAGTTGGTGAAGTACAGCAGGGAGCCGATGGCCGCCAGCAGAGAGCCGATGATGAAGGTCACGGAGATCACGCTGTTGATCCGGATGCCCATGAGCTGCGCGGTTTCAAAATCCCGGGATACCGCCCGCATGGCCATGCCGATCCGGGTGTGGTTGATGAGCTGGGTCAGGGCCGCCACCAGAAGCACCACCAGCACCGGCGTGACCACCGTCACATACTTGGTGGATACCCCCGCGATGGTCAGCTGGTTGGACAGACCGGGCAGGGCGGGGTACATCTGGGGCAGGCCGCCGGTGACGTAGGTCGCCAGATTTTGCAGCAGATAGCTGACACCGATGGCGGAGATCATCACCGACATCCGGGGGGCTGTCCGCAGAGGCTTGTAGGCCGCCCGCTCGATGATGAAGCCCAGCAGCACCGTCAGAATGATCATCAGGGGAATGGCCGCGGCCAGCGGCAGGCTGGCACTGAGGTAGACCATCATCAGACCGGCTACCATGAATACATCGCCGTGAGCGAAGTTGATCAGCCGCAGGATGCCGTAGACCATGGTGTAGCCGATGGCGATGAGGGCGTACTGCCCGCCCAGCGATATGCCGGAGAGCAGAATGGAGATGCCGTATTGCACGGGGATCCCTCCCTTTTCTTTCAAGTTTTACGCGGAAGGCACGCGGCGGAGCCGTCTTGAAAAAAGCCGCAGAGCGGCTGCTTTCGGGGCGGTCCCGGCCTTGGGGTGCTTTCACGCGAACCGTCTGTAAACGGTAAGACCGCCTGGCGGGGGAGTCCCCGCCAGGCAGGTCGGCAGGATCGGATCAACCGGCTTTCTGCATCGTTTCCAGAGCCCAGGCGTTGTTGGCGGTGTCAGCCACCTTGATGTAGGCAGTGTCGCGGATAGCGTCGCCGATGTCGTCAAAGGCGATGTCGCCGGTGACGCCGGTGTAGGTCACACCGGGCAGCGCGGCCTTTACAGCGGCGGGATCGGTGGAGCCGGCGGCCTTCAGAGCCTCCAGCGCCACATAGTAGGCGTCATAGCCCATGGCGGTGACGGCTGCGATGGTGTCATTGCCGCCGTTGTTGGTCATGGCGGTGGCGTCCTCGTTCAGCCAGGCCTTGATGCCCTCGTCGAATTCGGGAGAGCCGCCCTCCTGATAGAAGGTGGAGACATACAGCTTTACGTCAGAGCCGGAAGCAGCTTCCAGAACCATGTTGCTGTCCAGCGTATCGGAACCCAGAATGGGGATCTCCAGACCCATGGAAGCAGCCAGCTTCACGATCTGAGTGGAGTAGGAGATGGACACGGGGCAGAAGATGACTTCCGCGCCGGAGGAGACAGCCTTCGACAGGTAGGTGCTGAAGTCGGAGGTGTTGGTGGGGAAGGAGTCGGTGATGACCTCGCCGTCAAAGGCGTCGGTGAAGTACTTGATCAGGCCCTGATCGTACTCGTTGCCCAGCTCGCCCAGGCAATAGGCCTTCTTGGCGGAGAACTTCTCCTGCGCGAAGTTGGCCAGAACGGTGCCCTGGAAGGGGTCCAGGAAGCAGATGCGGAAATAGTAGTCATTGCCCGCAGTGACGCCGGGGTTGGTGCAGGTCACGCCGATGGCGGCCAGACCCGCTTCACCGAAGATGGGGCCGCCGGCCATGGCGCAGCTGGAGCCGTAAGTACCCAGCACCAGAGAAACGTCCTTGCTCACCAGCTCAGAAGCGGCGGTAGGAGCCTTGGCGGAATCGGAGCCGTTATCGGCATAGACCAGCTCCACCTTGTAGGTCTCGCCGCCGATGTCCACGGTGGGGGTCATATGGTTGGCGTACTGCATACCCAGCATCTCCTGCTTGCCGCCGGCGCCGGAGTCACCGGTAGCAGGCTCGAATACGCCGATCTTTACGACCTTTTCGCCGGAAGCGGCGTCAGAACTGCTCTGGCTGTCGCTGCTGGCATCGCTGGAGCTGTCAGCGCCGCAGGCCGCCAGACTCATGGACATAGCCAGCGCCAGCATGATGGAAACAAACTTCTTCATTCAATTCATCCTCCTTGCGAGATCCGGACCGCTCAAAGCGTCCGCCTCTTGTAGATGGATGTATTTTATGCGGATACAATACCACTCGCAAGAGAAAATCCGCACAAAATTTTTCCTGCGGTTTTCGCAGGCTTTTCACCGAATGACCATACAGTGAAATCGAATGTGTTTGATACACGGACAAATTGGCTGATTTCAGAAAATACAGCTTTTTTCGCTGTCCGTCAGAAACGGACAGTGCCTCTGGTAATTTTGACTAAAAAAATTTGAGTTTCTTGGACGAAACGTAAAAGCAAAGGGCGGCCAACACTTTGAGGACGGTGTTTCTGGCCATGAAAAAGGGGCGGCAGATGCCGCCCCTTGCGTTTGAGCTCTTTTGCATGTCTGAAACCCCGCGATATGGAAAGGTTAAGTGCCCTCGCATCTGCCGCCTGCGAAGCAGAGCCCTTAATCACGGCTGCGGCTGATGGATGATGCCCACAAACAGGGGCAGGCCGTCAGTCCCGGTGATGGCGAACACGAAGGGACGATTCAGAACGAAGTCCACTTCCTCCTCCGGCGGGGCGGCTGTGCCGCACACCATCATAACGGTATAGGCCGCGGCGGTGATGCCTTCCTCGTCAACGGTCACCCGGGCGGCGTGTTTGGCCTGGGAGAGATAAGCCGCCGTATCGTCGGTCATAGGGGAAAAGTCCGAGACCGCCGGATCAAAGACGTCCGTGATGCCCAGAGCCTTCAGGCTGTCGGCCAGATCCAGGTCCGACGCCGTGTCGAACTTCGGCAGAGCGAGGTTGACGATAAGGTATTTGCTCTCCGCGCTCTCGCCGCCGCTGAGTAGGAAGTCCATCGTCGGCTCGTCAGCCAGCAGCTCCTCCGGCGCAACGCCCTCGTCCGGCAGCAGGAACCACATGGCGCCGCTGCCCTCCAGCGGCTTGGAAACCGCGGAGAAGCGGTCGCTCCAGTAATAGGTGTTCGTCCCGCGCTGACGCATGAAGTCACAGGTTGTATCGCCGCTGTCGGCGTGGAAGGTATCCGGCACGGTGTTGGCTTCGGAGAACTCGCCATTCCACTTGGCCCGGAAATAGATGGTGGACGCAAGGGCGAGGATCGTTTCCTTGTCCATTGTCAGGCCGGAGGCTTGCTCCTTCAAAAGCCCGCCGGTCTGCTGGTCGATCCAGTCCTGAAGCGCCTTGTCAAAGGCGGCGGAGCCCATTTCACCACGGAAGGACGAGGCGTAATAATATCTTGCCAGCGCGTCCATGGCTTCCTGCTTGAAGCTGATTTTGTCGCTGAGCCACAGGGAGTTGGCCAGAATACTGGTCACCGCGCCATCATCGCAGTAGTTGGCGTTCCAGACAGCGGCGGCCTCGGCCCGGAGGGCGTTCACATCGCCGCTGCCCAGCAGGGCGAGAATCTGCTCCCGGCTTTCGCCGTCCGTCACCTCCGCCAGCATGGCGAGGGCCATGTAGAGATTGATGGGGGAGCAGACCTTGTTCTCTCCGCTGCTGCCGGTGAGAAACTGGGGGATGACGGCGCGGAGGTAGCCGTCCAGCACGTCCGTATAGCCCTCCGGCTGATCCGTCTGCTTTCTGCGGTCTGCCTGCCATGCGTCATAAACCTGATTGAAACCGTCACTGTCAAAGTCTCCGTTGGGTCTGCTGAACTTGGCCTCGTCCGGGTACCGCGCCATTTGGGGATACTGTGGGGCGGCCAGCTGGTATTTGCTGACGGTTTTGGCCTCGGGCTGCGCGCAGGCGGTCAGGGAAATCAGACTGACCGCGGCAAGGAGAAGAGCGAAGATCCGTTTCATAAGAAGCACCTCCATCTGAAAAAATGAAAACGACCGTCTATATTGATATAGACGGTCGTTTTTCAAAAAAGTTTCACAAAATGTCAATTTTCGTACCGGGTCCAGTCGGGATCCTTGGTCAGTCTGGTCCAGGTCTCGTAGCTGCCGGCCTTGTGCTCAAAGTCGTGAGAGTTGGTGGCCTCCTGAACGGTCAGGTAGAACCAGTCGCCGGGGTTGCAGTCCGGCCAGACGTTCATGCCGGGCAGCAGGTCGCTTTCATCCTCGGGGATGCGGTTCAGCACCCGGTTGATCATGGTCATGGCCTGGGCGCGGGTGATGTAGGCATCGGGGCGGAAAGTACCGTCCTCAAAGCCCTTGATCCAGCCCAGCTCCGCGGCCCGCTCGATATACTTCTCCGCCCAGTGACCCTGAATATCGGAGAAGGTCTGCTCGCCGCTGCTCTTTCCGGTGTCAAACCGGGCACAGATGGCGGCGAACTGAGCGCGGGTGATGGGCGCCTTGGGGTCGAAGGTCGTGGTGCTGCGGCCCTGCACGATGCCCAAACCGGTCATGGTGGAGATAGCGGTGTTGGCCCAGTAATCGTCCGCCACATCGGTGTAGGTGTTGCTGGTGAGCAGATTGCCGTCACGGACGGAATCCTTCAGCAGGCGGAAGAAAATGGTGGTGGTCTCCGCGCGGGAGATCAGGCCGTAGGGCCGGACGTTGCCGTCCATGTAGCCGATGACATAGGCGAAGTGGTCGCTGTCATTCAGCAGGTCGGGGGTGGTGCCGCGGTAGTTCCGCACGGTGTCCGCGTCTCTGACGGCGGTGCTGAGGCTGTCGGAGAAGTCCTTGGCGTTGATCTCATACTCCGTCCGGTCCAGAACGTAGCCCTCAGGAGCCGTGACCTCCGCGTAATACCAGATGCCGTCATAGGAGTTCTTGTTGTCCACGCCGAACAGGGCGATGCCGTTTTTGCTGCTCTGCTGTCTGGTCTCGACCACTCTGCGGTTTTTGATCCGGTCATTCTTGTCCAGCTGATACAGCTCGAACTTCGCGCCGTTCAGGGCGTGGCCGTCCTGTGCGTCCACCTTCTGAATGGCGAAGAAGTACTTGTCGTCATCGTCGTGACTGCTGTTTTGGCTCCAAGTGGCCGTGTAAGTGGCATCGCCGGTCACGGTTTTCGCAACAGCGGGGGTCCAGCCATTGAAGGTATAACCGCTGCGGGTGGGCGTGCCGTTAAAAGCAGGCGTCGCAACACCGCTCTTAAGGCCAGAATACACCTGGTCTTTAAATGCGCTGCCGTTCGCACCGTCAGTATAGGTCACGGTGTAGGTGGGCACAGCAAGCTTCAGCTTGGCGGTATTTTTGACGGGGTCGTCCTTGCTCTTGCCGATCAGCGAAAGCTCATGCGTAGAAATCTTGATCGTACCGTCGATGTAGCCCTCGGAAATGATGTCCAGTGCCGTGTTACTGTTCAGCTTGCCCTGCGCGTCATCGGTCAGGGACAGCGAGACGCCGGAGAGCGTGATCATGGGGTTTTTGGTATCGACGCCCTCATCGCCCTCAACCTTGATCACGCAGGGGATCGTCCAATAACCGGTGGTATTGTTATAGGTCGGCTTGTTATTCGGATCAAGCTTAAACCAGCCGCTTTTAAGGGTGATGCCGTCCAGCGTAGCCGGGTTTTCCAGCTTGTCACTGAACTTGACATACAGGTTCACCTTGATGTCGGCGAATATGTCGATGGAATTTTTCTTTATGAAATCCCAGAGAGAAGTTACCCCGACAGATGTCATAGCCGCCCTGATGATACGAACGGTGTCTGCATGCTCGGGGTTAGCACCAAATTTCAGGCTCTGCATATCCAGCGTTGCCTGATAGGATATCTTGGCGTCCTTTTTGACAATGTGCGCGGTGGTATCGGTATCGTCATCGTCCGCAGGAGCGCCATTGACGCCGTGCGTAATGGTAATGTCATCGTCGATCAGATCCGCGGTGGGCTGTGCCAGAGGCGTCCACTTAGCATAGAGGTCCGTATCTTCAGCTATAGCAACCGTTTCCTTAGCCTCGTTCACGCACTCCGGCTCCTTATACCAGCCTCCGAAGTTATAGCCCTGCAGCGTGGGATCATCTGTGCTCACCGGGGCGTTCCAGCCCGGCAGGTAATACGCAGAATCGGGGACCGTAACATCTGCCGTTACACCGGCGGGCCGATTGGCGTCATAGGACAGCTTATAGACATTGACCTGACCGTCCAGGTGCCAGGCCCATACAGGAGCGTCGCCATAACCGGCCGCGCCGTTATCTTGTTTCAGGTCCACCCATTCGCTGATCCAATCGAGGTTAAAGTCCTTATTACTGTCGTGCTTCACGAAATTACTGCTTGTCTTGACCTCGGCGCCCAGAATGTTCTTCTTCTCTGGGGTCACGGGAGTTGCCGTTACCAGCTTGCCCAGCGTTGCCCAACTGCTACCGTTAGCATTGTATGTCACGCCACTTTCAACTTTGACCAGTTCGTTCTTAGTGTTGACCGTCTTAAAATAAACATACACAGGGGTCGGATCAGAGGTGAACGTCCACGTGCCGGTGACCGTCACATCTTCGTCCGGCATAATGAATTTCTTGTCCGCCTGAGAGATCTGCGTGTTGGTTTGATCACCCTTTACCGTCCAGCCGTCGAACGTCCAAAGGCCGGTGCGGCCTTCGTGCGTGCCGGTCACACTCTTCTCGGCAGGGTCAAGCAGTGTGACGGAAGACGTCTCCGTATACTTTGCGGGATCCACCGGAGCAGGAACAGTTTCCGGGGCTGGAGAAGCGAACACATATTTTACCGCGTGGGGCGTCCGCTTGGTGATGTCGATGCGGAGGAATTTTGCCGAGCCACCCTCGGAAATCGTTACTTTATAATCTCGTTGCCGCCGATGGGAATCTGAATTTTTGAACTGTGACCCAACGCTTTATCACGCACCAGATCAATGCGTGTAATATCATTTGCGGTTACCTTTCTAATAATATTTGGTGCATACCAATAGGTTTTTTCTATATTGTGAAAACAGAGAGTGTCACCACCCGAATATTCGGGGCTAATAATACGGACTTGCTTTGTCAGCGTGCCTTCCAGATTATCGAAATCTGTTTTCGTCTCCGCATCCAAATAGATGCGAATTTCATCATAGGCTTTTGACCCCACGTCTGTACCCGCCGCGGCGGCCGAAACAGGCAGCAGGGAGAACATCATAACAAGAGACAGGAGCCATGCGCATAGCCGTTTGCATTTCATAAATTTATACCTTCTTTCCACGCGATTTCTTTTGAGTCCCATCCGGGACCCGGGTTCAGGGGATGCGATGGGGTTCAGGGATGTTTGCTGATTTGCTTGATAGGCGTTCACCGCTTTCCACCGGATATGGATCATATTTACAACTGCGGTAAAACCCCGCAGAAGCTACGGGGAAATTATAGCATAAAGCCGGTTTGCCTGCAAGGGTCAGCTTAGTCAAAATGACAATTTTTTTCGCGATTGCAACAGGTCTGAAACGGGCGGCGCCGTCATGGTCAGGTCGCTCATCACATAGACCGTCGCGCCGTCATCCGCTGCGTCGACCGCCTTGGCCAGCGTGGCGAAGGGCTTGTCCGCCGAGCCGTCACCGGTCCCATCATTGCCGCTGCTGCTGACATAGACCGCCGTGCCCCCGGCGGCATAGGCCGCTGCCGGAAGGAGTGTGAGACACAGCACAAGTGCCATCAGGGTTGACGAAATCCTTCGTTTCATAAGTTTCTTTCCTCCCTTAAATGTAGGAATATAGAAGAAGTTCAGCCATGGGTTTGTCCCGGCTGAATTTATACCGCAGCGGTGCTGCCGCCCTTGAAGCGGAAGTGAATTGTTTGGCAGTGATGGCCAAAATCCGTCAAAATGCAAAATAAATGCGGGTGGGGGACTGGGTATTTGTGTATTTTACCATGCGCGAACATGAAAAGCAGGGCGTTTGCAGAATTGACAGACAGAGTTTGCGCTAAGTGAGCTTGTTAAGAAATTGATGATCCGCTGCGGAACCGGGGGGGTGCCTCCTTATCTATATAGGATACGGGCTGAAAGAGGAAAAAAACAAGCGAACGCGCTCGAATGACCATGCCAGATTTTCGGCACAAACCGTGCCAAAATTGTTGGCTCGTGCGGATAGCTGTCATATAATGGAGAAAAAGGCGGAGAGATCACCATGTTTGTCGAACGATTTGACGCACTGATGAATATTGCGGAACTTTCCAACAGCCAGCTGAGACGGGAGATCAGCATGAAGCCCTCCCACGTGGCACGGCCTCTGCCGAAGCACCACGAGTTTCTGCCCGGGATGTGCGCTTATCTGGCAGCGCACCTACCTTGCGGGAATGATCCGGGGAAAAACCGCACAGCAGGGCAGAACTGCCCGATTCTGTAATAGATAAAACCCCCGGATACCTTGCTCCCCTGACAGGGAGGATAAGGTATCCGGGGGTTTATTTCTGGGTTTGCGGGCTTTCCGTATGGCGGTCAGTTCTCTTTTCTGCCTGCGGATGTCCTTGCGAAAGAGGGCGTCTGCCATACCAGGCCGGCGCCGGTGGGCAGATAGGCGGGCACCGACTGGGCAAAGGCCTCCAGCCCCAGAGGGCCGGTGCAGTGGCAGACACCGGCGCAGGCGACAGAGCTGCGGCGGAAACAGTCCGCCGTCCGGGCAATCCGCGCCGGGTCTGGGGGAACCAGATGAGTGCCGCCGAAAATGGCGTGGATGGGACGGCCCGGAAAGCGCCGCTCCACAGTGGAGAGAATGCTGCAGATGCCGTTATGGGCGCAGCCGGTGAGCACCACCAGCCCCGCCGGAGTATCCACCACGCAGACCTGCTCCTCCGGGAAGGTATCCAGCACCAGGCGGCCATCCGGCCCCTCCATGACCGAGGAGGGATGCACCGCCTCCTCTGGTCCGGGGACGGGGAAATTCCCCAGGAGATACACATGAGGGCCGATCTCCACCGTGTCGTCCGCCAGGCAGCGGAAACCGGTCAGGCCCTGCTGGAAGAACCAAGAGGGTTCCATAGGCGGGCCTACCAGCTCCAGGGTCTGGGCATAGGTCTCCTGCTGGGGCGGGTCGCACCGGTGGTCCCACCATTTCCGGATGAAAAAGCCGGTGTGGGCGTAAATGGGAACTTCCGGCGGCAGGACCGCCGCCAGGGACAGCAGGCCGCCGCAGTGGTCCCGGTGGTTGTGGCTGAAGGCCGTAGCCGTGACCTGCCGGAGGTCGATGCCCAGCTTCTCCGCGTTCCGCAGGCAGGCACCCCGCTCCCCAGCGTCGAACAGCAGGCGGGTGTTCCCCTCCTCCAGATAGACGGACAGGCCGAATTCCGCCTCAAGGCGGGGGTCCAGGGCGGTGTTTTCCGATAAGACAGTCAGCTTCATGGCGGGCTCCTCCTTGTCAGATGCTTGAAAAACGGAGGAAACGCCGGGGCGTCTCCTCCGTTTCTGCGGATACTTTGGTAGGTTACTGAACAGCAACGGTGCGCTGGAAGGTATCGATCCAGGCTTCCTTGTTGGCGGCGATGTAGGCCTCGTCAAACTCCTTCAGGGCGCTCATGGAGTCATCACCGAAGGCCAAATAGGTCTTGAGGGAGTCGTCCATAGAGGCGTTCTTGTTCACGGGGGCCTCGTTCATGACCTCGGCGATCTTGTCCTGGGTGTCCTTGCTGATGAGGTACTCCACGAACCGCTGGGCCAGTTCGGGGTTCTTGCAGTTCTTCACTACGTTGACGGTGGCGGGAGCAGCGAAGGAGCCCTCGGAGGCATCCACCCAGACCATGTTCAGGCCGCTGTCGGTCAGGCTGGGCATGTTGATGTCCATGAACACGGCGATGTTGACCTCACCGGTGGTAAAGGTATTGACAACGTCGGAAGAGGTGGAATACCACAGATCAATGTTGTCCTTCTTCTCCTGCATCAGTTCCATAGCGGGGGTCACGTCTTCCTGGCTGCCGCCCATGGCCTCGGCCATAGCCACCAGCATGTAGGGGCCGGCGGTGGAGGTCATGTCGGGCAGAGCCACCATGTGCGCATACTGGTCATCAAACAGACCCTCGTAGGAGGTGGGGGCGGGCAGACCGGCCTTCTCCAGAGCGTCGGCATTGTACATGATGCCGTAGCGGCACAGGGAGTAGCAGGGGCCGTAGCCGTCGGCGTTGACAGCGATGTCATACAGGTCGCCGAGGCTGGTGACGATGTTGGTGTCGATCTTCTCAAACAGGCCCGCCTCATTGCCGGTCTGGGCAAAGCTCTTGGTCAGCAGGGCCACATCGGCGGTGGGATCGTTCTGCTCAGCCATCAGCTTGTTGAGACGGTCGCCGTTGCCGCTGGTGGGGTCCACCACGATGGTGCAGTTGTACTTGGACTCAAAGTCGGCGGCCAGGGTCTTGAGACCGGCCTCGGCCCAGCCCCAGGTGGCGACGACCAGCTCGGCGCCGCCGAAATCCTGAGTATCGCCAGCTGCTTCGCCGTTTCCGGCGTTATCAGCGGGAGTTTCCTCCTGCTTACTGCCGCCGCAGGCGGCCAGGCTCAGGGTCATGACCAGAGCCAGCATCAGTGTAAAAATGCGCTTGCTTTTCATTTTGTTTACATCCTCCAGATTTTATTTGATGTCTTTATATACACAGAAATGCTGGGCGGGGAAGTGAAGCAGAACTTCACTGCCCTCCTGCACGTCCGCATATTCGTGGATAGCGGGGTATACCATTTCCTCAAAGCAGCCGGAGACCTCCAGCCGGGTGGTATGACCCTTGTAGGTGGCACTTTTGACGGTGCCCCGGACGGTATTGACACCTTCCTGCTCCGCAGTCCGGATGTTTTCGGAGCGGATGGCCAGAATGCATGCGTCGCCCTCAGTCAGCTCCTGGGCGGCCTCTGCCGGGACCTGGAGCGTGTGAGCACCGCAGCGGATCAGGCGCATATCTCCCTCTGCTCCGGCGGCGATGCCGTGAAGAAAGGTGGAAAAGCCCATAAAGTCTGCAATAAAGGGAGAGGCGGGCCTGTCAAAGACCTCCTGGGGCTTGCCGATCTGCAAAATGTGGCCGGCATTCATGACGATGACCCGGTCTGCCAAGGAGACGGCCTCCTCATGATCGTGGGTCACGATGATGGTGGTGATGCCCAGTTCCTTCTGGATGCGCTTGATCTCCACCTGCATCTCCACCCGGAGCTTGGCATCCAGGTTGGAAAGGGGCTCGTCCAGCAGCAGGATGGAGGGATGGGTCACCAGGGCACGGGCCAGGGCCACACGCTGCTGCTGGCCGCCGGAGAGCTGCCGGGGATAGCGCTTGTCCATACCGGTGAGCTTTACCAGGGAGAGCATGTGCTCCACCCGCTCCCGGATCTCCTCCTTGGGCAGCTTCTGGAGCTTCAGACCGAAGGCCACGTTTTCAAAAACCGTCATGTGGGGGAACAGCGCGTAATTCTGGAAAAAAATGCCGATATTGCGGCGGTAGGGGGGAATAGTGGAAACGTTTTTGCCGTCCACCAGGATCTGCCCGGCGGTGGGTTCAGTAAAGCCGGCGATCATGCGCAGTGTGGTGGTCTTGCCGCAGCCGCTGCCGCCCAGCAGGGCGATCATCTCGCCTTCGGCAGCCTTCAAGTTCATGGAATCCACCGCAGTGAACTCGCCGAATCGCTTGGTCAGTCCCTGTAATTCCAAAGTAGCCATAGTTTACACCTTTCCGTTCTCACTTAACAAACATGTCCAACCCTACAAACTTCTCCATCAGTACGATCAGAACCAGAGATGCCAGGATCAGCAGTGTGGAGATGGCGGCCAGAGTGGGGTCGAAGGTCAGCTCCATATAGTTCATGATGCGGATGGGCAGGGTGATGAACCTCGGGGTGGAGAGCAGGCTGCTCAGGGCCACCTCGTCAAAGGAATACAAAAAAGCCAGCAGCGCACCGGCCATGATGCCGGGCCGGGCCAAGGGAATGGTGATCTTGAAGAACACCTGAATAGGGGTGGCTCCCATGGAGGTAGCCGCATCCTCCAGCGTCCAGTTGAACACATGGAGTACAGACACCGTGTTCCGCACGATGTAGGGCAGAATGATAATGAGGTGACCGATGAAAATGCGCAGCATACCGGACACACCGCCGATCTGGCTGTAGACCTGCAGCAAAACAAAGGCGAAGGCCACACTGGGCACATACATGGGAGAGGTGTAGTAGTTCAGCAGAGCGTCCTTGCCCTTAAAGCTGTACCGGCAGACGGATAGGGCCGCCGTGACGCCCAGCAGAATATCCGCCGCTGTGGCCAGAATACCGATTTTCAGGCTGTTCACCAGACCATCCATAAAGTGGGTGGAGGAACCGAAAATATTGGCGTACCATTTCAGGGAGAAGCCCTGGGGCGGGAAGGTGATGAGGGCTGTGGGCGTGAAGGAGGCGATGACGATCACCACCAGAGGCGCCAGCAGGAACAGCATTACCAGAATGGCGAAGATCCGGCAGGGCAGATTCACATCTTTTTCGCGCATATCACTTTCCTCCTCCCATACGTTTCATATATCCGGAGGTGCACAGCACCACCGCGATCTGCACCAGCAGGATCACTGCCAGCAGAATATAGCTGATGGCGGAGGCCGCACCCCAGTCGAAATTCACATTGATCTCCTGGACCACCATGGTGGCCATCATCCGGAACTTGGAGCCGCCCAGCAGTTTGGGCGTTACGTAAGAGGTCATGCTCATAGTGAACACCAGAACGCAGCCGGAGATAATGCCCGGCAGGCTCAGGGGGAACACCACCTTGGAAAAGGTCTGCAGAGGAGAGGCGCCCAAGCTGTAGGCCGCGTACTCCACGTTAGGGTCAATGCTCTGGAGCACGCCCACCAGAGAGAGGACCATATAGGGCACCAGCAGGTGGATCATGCCGATGATGACCGCCGTCTCCGTGTTCAGAATTTTCAGAGGGGCGGAGATAAGCCCCAAGGACTGGAGTAGCTGGTTCAAAAGGCCGTTGGTTCCCAGAATGACCATCCAGCCGTAGGAACGGACCACAGCGCTGACCAAAAAAGGAAACAGGATCACAATCATCATGACCTGCTTCATACGGGACTTGGTCCGGGCCATGTAAAAAGCCGTGGGATAGCCCAGCACCAGGGAGATGGCGGTGGACACCAGGGACACCCGGAGGGTGACCCAGAGAATGTTGCGGTAAAAGGGGTCACTGAAAAAGTTCACGAAATCGGAAAAGCCGTTTTCGTGCAGGGTGTGGACCAGAATGTAGACCATGGGCGCCACAAAGAAAAACAGCAGGGTCAATACGGTAGGCAGCGCCAGCAGCAGTGTCCGGTGTTTACGTTCCATCCGAACTTATCTCCTTTATCTCTTCAATCAAGGGCAGAAGCCGCTTGTGCAGCGCATCCACCAGACCCCGGTCCGTGCATTTCAGCTCCGGCGAAACCGCCAGCGGCATAAGGGTAAAGAATGTCAGCAAATTTTTGTGGGTGAAGCCCATGCGGCGGCAGTCCGCCAGGAACTGCTCCATCTGCGCCAGCAGCGCTTCCGGAGACTGGTCGCACATCAGTCCCGCCAGCGGCAGGGGGATGAGGGTCAGCACCTTGCCGTTTTCCGCGGTGCAGAGCCCGCCCTGCGCGTCCCGGAGAGTGTTGGCCGCCAGGGCCATATCGGCGTCATTGCCGCCGTAGACCGTCAGGTTGTGGCAGTCGTGGCCGTAGGTCAGTGCGGCGGCACCGGTGACACCGTCCATGCCGGTCAGCAGGCCGATGCCGTGCTGGTCCCGGCCGTAGCGGTTGAATACCGCCATTTTTAAACAAGGAGCTGTTTTCAGACAGGCAAAGCCGTCTCTTTCAGCGGACAGGGGCAGGGTCTTCTGGACCCGCTGGGTGCGAATGGAGATGCCATCCTGGCCGATCAGATTCGCTACGGCGGTGCCGCCGGGGAAGCCGGGGCGTACCGGCACCGTGACGGCAAAGTCCTCTTCCGTCACGGGACGAAGATGAACAGAGCTACGCAGGTGGTCCGGGATCTGGTAAGGGGCGGTATGGGGCAGATAGCTGCCATGGTCCCAGACGATTTCTCCGGCCCGGAGCACCAGTTCCGGTCTGGGATGGCGCAGATTCTGCACCAGCTGCATATCAGCCTCCATGCCGGGGGCGATGCCGCCTGTGTGATACAGCCGCAGCCGGACGGCAGGGTTGATGGTGGCATACCGGATGGCCCGGATGGGGTCAAGACCCAGTTCGATGGCCCGTTCCACCACAAAGTTCAAATGCCCCTGACGCATCAGCCGGGGGAGGGGAACATCGTCCGTTACCAGGCAGATGCGGTCCTGCACCGGTGCATCATTCATGGCCTGGACGATTTCCCGGTTCAGCATGCATTCCTGTACCTGCACCGTGAAGCCCAGAGCCAGCTCCTCCCGGAGCTTTTCAGCGGAGGGAACGGTGTGGTCGCTGTCGATGCCCATGGCCCGGAAGGTCTGCAAGCGGCGGCCGGTGAGGGCGGAGACATGGCCATCCAGAAAAACGCCATGGTTGGCGGCAGCTTCAATGACGGAGAGCATCCGCTCATCTCCGGCGGCGACGGCGTTGAAATCCATGACCTCGCCTAATCCAGCCACGCCGGGAATATCCAGCAGGGCCTCCATCTCAGCGGGGCCAACATCAAAACCGGAATCCTCCAGACCGGGAGCGGAGGGAATGGTGGAGGGGGCGGTCAGCAGCACCCGCAGGGGCAGGGACCGGCAGGCATCTGCCAGGCCCCGGACGCCCTCGATGCCAAGGACATTGGCAATTTCATGGGGGTCGGCGCATACCGTGGTTGTGCCGCAGGATAGGGCCACCTGAGCAAAATGCTCCGGCGTCAGCATGCTGCTCTCCAGATGCATGTGAGAATCCACGAAGCCAGGCAGGGCATAAGCGTTGCCGCCATCAATGCTCCGGCGGCTGTCCAGCGCTTCTTCCGGGCCAAAAACCCCGGCGATATGACCGTTGACAATGCCGATAGATCCGCTTACAATAGAGGCGCTGAACACATTGACAATCTGCACATTGCGGATTACCAGGTCAAAGGGGTGTCTGCCCAGCATAGCTTCGGCGATATCTTTCAGCATAGCGGTGTCCCCTCCGTTTCGTATGTCAAAAATAAGACATTTTAATGATATCTTTCTGGGGAAAAAAGTCAAGGTCATACCATACCATAATTTTAAACGGGAATTGCGGTTGTTTCATACAAGTTGAACGATCGAAACACCCCTTGAGAATAGGAGTAGTCAACAATCCACGGCCAAAAGGCCATGGGCTTGTAACTGCCCAGTCGTAGTAACGGATAGCTC